>ERZ1026888.958-NODE-958-length-13964-cov-4.765044_pt1 | contig 13964 bp, 9 predicted proteins | sample MGYA00380174_ERZ1026888 | MGnify/ENA primary metagenome ERZ1026888 (study PRJEB33269, sample SAMEA4719810) | human gut metagenome | biome: human-associated habitat; feature: organic feature; material: feces | place: Cameroon | collected 2013-10 ...
CCTTTAAGATTTTTTTAATATTTTACTAATAAAAAATGGAGGTTAGTATGGAAATAGCTTTTAGTGAGAAAATTTCTCCACAGCTGTCCGCCGCCCTGTTGTCCACCCCTTATGAGCTTGGAAAAGAGGGTGGGCTTTCAAGCGGCTATCTGCCGGAGAGTGATAGCTGGGAAGTGATAGTAAAATATGTCGGTGACATCGAAAAAATAAAAGAAAAGTATCCTTCTGTACTCATCACGAGGCTGCTCGGAAACTATGCGGTGCTCGTAATTGAGAAATCACTTGTAAATACCGTTGCCCTGTGCGATGAAATCATATATATGGAAAAGCCAAAGCAGTTTAACTACGATGTGTACGAGGGCTCTCAGGCCTCATGCATCACTCCCGTACACACCAATCCATATAATCTGACCGGAAAAGGTGTGCTCGTAGGCATTATCGACTCCGGAATTTACTATGCCCATCCGGCTTTTATACAGGATGGTGTAAGCAGAATCGCCTATCTGTGGGACCAGACTGTTTCCGATGATTCCTCACACAGTGATATCATCCCTTTCGGCACCTTATATGACCGCGATACAATCACCAAAGCCATAAATGCAGAAAACAGCTTAGAAATGCAGCGCATCTGTCCAAGCGTCGACCTATCCGGTCACGGCACACATGTGGCAGGAATTGCTGCCGGAAACGGAAATGGTAATGAACAAAATACGAGATATCGCGGTGTTGCTTATGAAAGCACTCTTATAATCGTAAAACTCAAAACCTCAGGCGGTGCCAGCTTTCCCACAACCACGCAGATTATGCTGGCAGTGGACTTTTGCATAAGAAAATCAATCGATATGAATATGCCAATCTCCATAAACCTAAGCTTTGGCACAAGCAACGGCTCGCACAGCGGCACCTCACTGCTTGAAGCATACCTGGACTATATAGCAGGAAACTACCGCTGCGCTGTCTCAGTCGGCTCAGGTAACGATGGAGCCGGCTTTGGTCATGCAAACGGCAGCTCATACCCTGCCGATGCAGAGCTTGCGATAGGCTATCCTGAGCCGTCTCTTTCCATTGATTTATGGAAAAAATACTGGGATGATATACAGCTGCGCATTAGTGCACCAAATAATGATATGCTTGAGATTCCCGATACAATTACCAATCAGGCAAAGGGCTTTACATACAGATACAATCTCGATGGGACAGACATATATATAACAGGCGGCGGTCCCTCTCCCTACTCTCCCTTTCAGGAAATATTCATCGAACTCATGGGATCACAATACATCTCACCCGGCATCTGGAAAATATCACTTGAACCCATATCTGTAAAGGACGGCTCATGGGATATATGGCTGCCGTCAGGTGCTCTGCGCAATGCACAGACCTCATTTATCCATGCATCGCCTGATATCACCCTGACCATCCCCTCAACCGCTCAAAATGTCATATCTGTCGGAGCCTATGACAGCCGAACAAACCGCACAGCCGCCTTTTCCGGCCGAGGCTATACCTGGGCCTTTGACAGCATAAAGCCTGATATAATTGCGCCCGGTGTAGACATTATTTCATGTTCAAACACCGGAGGCTACACTTCAAAAACAGGCACCTCCATGGCTGCTCCGTTTGTGACCGGTGCGGCTGCGCTTCTGATGGAATGGGGAATTGTGCGTGGAAACGACCTCTATATGTATGGCGACAAGCTTAAAGCTTCTCTCATAAAAGGTGCCGGTGAAAATGTATTCACAGCTGTCTCAAGGACAGCCTCTGAAAACACTTCCAAAAACACAAAATACCCCAACCCTGTGACGGGCTGGGGTACATTGTGCTTACTGGATAGTATTCCTTAGTGGAAGCGCTATTCGTATACATGCTTCTGATGCTTCTTTGCATCTGCCTTATTCTTTTTCTTCAATGGATGCTTTGGGTTTTTATCCATTATAATCGCTTCCTTCCGTTCGTTCTGACTACGTTATACACCTGCAATCAGCACTTGTCAAGCAAGAGTGCTATTTTTAATTAATTATTTATATTTAGCATGAAATCACAATCATTTTGATGTTAAAGCACTAATTTGTATGCACAATTATTGACGGTTTGCTATATTTAATTTTTATCTCTTCATCACACTCTTTTTTACACCGTCATCGCAATTTTGAAAACACATCATTACATAGCTGCCAAATATACAAAATATGCCGCATAGCAAAGCAGCATCACCACTCCGCATGGCTTTCTAAGCTCTTTATGTCTTATCGTACCGCCCCACAGGAGCACACCGCAGAATATTGCCACAACTGTATCAATCACAAACCTGCTCTCAAACGGTACCGGGCAAATGAGTGCAACTGTTCCTATTACAAAAAGTATATTAAAAATATTGCTGCCGACAATATTTCCTATTGCAATTCCTGCATTTCCCTTTCGTGCTGCTGAAACAGATGTCACAAGCTCCGGCAACGATGTGCCGAATGCAACGATTGTCAGTCCGATAAAGCGCTCACTCATGCCGCAGGCTCTTGCTATGGTTGTGGCACCGTTTACGACAAGCTGGCTTCCAATTACGACACAAACACCGCCCAGCACAATAAAGAGCAGGCATTTCCATACCGGATATAGCTTTACCGGCTGCTCATCACCGCTGTCATTGCCCTTTTTTGCCAAAATATACAAATAAAGCAGATATGCAATAAATAAAATCCACAGTATAACACCCTCAATGAATGTGATTTCATTGCCTGTCATTCCCATCACGAGAAGCACCGCTGTGATAAGAAGCATGTACGGTATCTCGTATTTGAAGGTGGTTTTTTGTATGGCTACATTTGTGATGAGTGCCGTCACTCCCAGGATTATAAGGATATTTAGTATATTGCTGCCGACAATATTGCCGACTGTAATCCCCGCATTACCCTTTATTCCTGCAGTGATGCTGACTGCAGCCTCCGGCAGCGACGTACCCATCGCCACAATCGTCAGTCCAATCACAAGCTGCGGAATACCAAATTTCCCGGCGAGCGCCGCAGCTCCATCCACAAATACATCCGCGCCCTTCACCAGTGCTACAAAGCCTGCTATAAGCAGTAAAATTGCTACAAAAATCATAATTTTCCTCCTTCTGCCGTCCTTTTTAAGGATGCCTGATTAATTGATAGTTACAGCTATGTCTTATCAGCAGAAGGCTTTTATATACAAAAAAGGCGACACTTCTGCTGTATAAAACAACAAAAGTCTCGCCATTTAATCACTCTCCGGATTGCTGTCATATATGTATGAGCAATCGTACTGACGGATAAGTAAGCACTCTCGTGCCGGCTACTCCCTTTCACTTATATACTATGATATGTCAACGCAGGGGATTCGTCAATAGGGAAATGTGCTTATTATTAAATTATTTACGGTTTGGTTTTTTAGCAAAAAGTGCCGCTCCCACAAGACTGATTGATGCAAATGCCAATGCAAGCATGCCCATAAGAGGATTTGTATCTGATGTCTTGGAAGCCTTCTTTACTGTAGCTTTTTTAGCTACGCTGCCTGTTGTGTTAGCAGTCGCAGAATTTGACTTTTTACCTGTTGCTACAGTTGCATTTGTACCGGCTCCATTAGAGCTTCCTGTACTGCCGGATATCGCACCTGTGCTTCCTGTACCAGTTCCGGATGTTCCCGGATTAGTGGTTCCCGGATTTACTGATTCTTTCTTCTTTAAGCCTTCAATAGCCTTATTGAGTGACTTAACTGCATTGTCAACCTTTGTCTGGTCATCCTTCTGCTCAAGCATTGCTTTTGCACTTGAAAGCACCTGTGAGAAGGTTTTCCAGCTGTCTGCTGTGTAATCAGCCTCTTTGAGTGTATCTGCTTTTTCAATTGCACTCTCAAGTGCTTTAGTATCAATAACCGCAGGCTTGTCATATGTAAATGAAAGTGCACCCTTATATCCGGTTGCTGATACCTTGATTTCAAAGCTCAAGCCCTCAGCAAACGGAGCCTGAGTAGTATCAATTGTACCATCTTCCTTGATAATCTTCACAGCACCCTTACCCTTGCCTGGTGCCGGATAAACCTTACCATTCACATTTACAGACTTGATTTTTCCAATAAAATCTGCAAACTGTGCATCTGTTGCTCCCTCTGCCTTTACAAGCTTCGGTGCTGTCGCATCATTATTGTATGCTGCAGAAACTGTATCGGCATAGAGCTCAAACGTGGTAGTGATTGGAGCATATTTATTGTTCTTATCAGATACTGTCAGCGTATACTCTTTATTCTCTGCATCGTTAGGATATGTAATTACAAGCTTCTTATTCTGAGTATAGCTTGCTGCATATGTTGACACTGCTGATGCTGAAGCTTCCTCTGCAACATTAAATCCCTTTACTTCATTTCCTTTTGCATCTGTAACTGCATAGTCTGCGTTAAAATCATCCGGAAGTGCAACACCAAAATTAGTCTTTCCTGCTGATACAGCTGCATTTTCTACATTTGCCTTTGAATCCTTAACGTGCTCAAGCACCTTATATTCTACAGGTAAAGTGAAGATTCCCTTACTTGTATAGTATGTTACATTTTTGATTGTCTTTCCAACCATGGACTTGTAGTGCTCAGGCGAAAGGGTACATCCGTGTGAATCTGTAACAATTCCCACACTCCATGCAAGCTCCTCTGTTTTCCAGATGTTCTCCACATGACGCATAGCATAATCTGTGTTGTCATCAGTGCTTACAATAACACCGTAAACCACATCATCATCTTCAAAGCCCATAGCATCCTTTATGCCATCAAGATTGAGCTGATAGTCTCCGTACTTTGTTTTTGTCTTGAACTTTGTTTTCACCTGGCCAGAAGCTATCTGCGTCTTAGTTCCATTTACAGCGCCAAATGACAGCTTTTTATCTGTGCCTACTGTTGCAGTCTTGTAGTACGAAGGGACCTCACTAAGTACATAGTATGAGTAGTCAGCACTCTCAAAAAGAGCCTTCTTTCCCTCATATGTTGTTGTAGAAACCTTGCCCTTCATATTGGTTGTGATATCTACCTTGCTGTCATCTGTAATCTGTGTATAACCATTATCGTTATCATAGAAATCATCTGAGACCTTTACCGGGAAGGTTACACCGTTTATGTGCTCTCCTTCTGAATCAGCATGATATGAGCCTGCTGCCAGAGTATTTCTGGTCTTCTGCTTTGTGGCAGATGTAGTGGCATCTACTGCGACTGAATTGTTATTAAGATCAGCCTTGTAAAACTCATCATATGGAATATTCATGAGTACATACTGTGATTTCAGATTATTTACAGCTTCTGTGAGGTGTGATAATGCTTCCTCGGCTTCCGATTGCATGAGGTCAGTCTTTTCTAAAGCTTCCTTTGCTTCCATAAGCTCAGTCTGCATATTTGACCATGTTTTATCTGTATAAAGCTCCTTGTTCAGCTTATCAGCCTCTGCAACCTTATCCGAAAGAGCTTTCTTTGAAGTTTCATCTGCCGGTACCTGTGGTGTGACTATATTTGCAGCTGTTGCCTCAAAATTATATGTATAGTCCTCATATCCCAATGCATAGATTGTGACAGACCAGTATCCTGTTCCATCATATCCACTTGGCAGGCTGCATCTGAGCGAATCTGTGAGACCAAGCTGGATTCCCATAGACTTATGCATCCAGTTATCTGATGCAAATTTTGTGCCATATGTGGCAAGTGCTTTGGTTCTTGTGCTGTCATTACCATAATATGTCCACTTAACTGCCTGCATATTGGCTCCAAGATCACCATAGTTACCATTGAAATCAACTCTTAAAAACTCTCCGTATGATCCGCTTGCATCCTTAACTGTACCTGAAACATCAGCTATTTTAAGAGAAGTATCTTTCACACCGGAGTCGGTTCCGGTTGCTCTGGCAGAAAAGCTGAAGCTTCCGTCTGCGTTCTTCGTAACAGTCTTAAGACCGTTTGTGTTTTCTGTAACGTCTGCTATCTCGTCTATTGTCTTAAGATTGCCCTCGCCAAAACCGCCTTTTAACTCTGAACCGTTCTCGTAAACCGTATATTTTGCCTTAAACGCTTCGTAGTCTGACTCTTTTACCTTCACCGGTACAAACTTTAGTCCTGTAACCTTGTAGTCCTTTATATTAGCTTTAATATCTGCAAAGGTTACTTCTTGTCCTTCTGTAGTGACAAAAGTATTCTTGTCCTTCCAATATGAAAGATTGTATTTTGTACCATCATTAAGTTCTATGGTTGCATTACACTGGAAGCTTCCTCTGTGAAGACCGTGATTTGCAGTAGCACGGGTTACTGTATCGAAAGCTCCTTTATCTGATTCATTATGTGAATCCTTTTCGCTTGAAGCTTCTGTGCTTCCCGCAGCCTGTACACCCTCAGCATCCCAATACTCTGCCCATGTAAGCCCTGCATAGCAGTATACATATTTTTCTTCTTTTACAAGTCCCTTTACAGCAGCATTTAAAGCTGTTGTTGCTGAGTTAACTGCTGTCTGTGACTCTTTTGCTGTAAGTGCGCTCTTTGCTGCTTCAAGAGCTTCTGATACCTTGCTCCATGTAGCTGCTGTATAATCAGACTCTGTAAGTGCCTCTGCTGACTTGATAGCTGACTCAAGAGCTGTAGTGTCCACTGCTACTTCATCTTTTTTCTCTGATGCCTTACCAAGAGCTTCAAGGGCTGCTGATTTTACAGATTTAGAAGTGCAGGTAGCACCTGAAACTGTATCCCAGCTATTTATAGTTTCAGCAGTTGCAGCCTTACCTACTAGAGATTGATAACCAACCCACTTACCTTTTTTTGTCTCTTTTCCATTTTTTACCCAATTAAAATATTTATCACTCTCGCTGTCATACGTACTGTCATGTGTAACTGAAATATTGCTTATCTTTCCATCCTTTACAGCTAAAGAGACAGAAACATTATATTCGCTCCAGCCTTCCTCTTCCTCATCTGTAACATGAGAAGTACTTATGTACGTTCCATCAGCCGCCACCTGGCTGCCTGTCACTGCAAATGCACTTGTCGGAAACATAGTGGCTGTCACCGATGCTGTCAGTGCAAATGTAAGAAATTTCTGTGCTAAAATCTTTCTCTTCATTTTTTCCTCCTTAAGATTTTAATAATTTATAGTTAATGTGGCTGCCTTCTAATTTGCACTCCACAATTGCTACCGATTTTAGTATTAAGCAGATATACGTAATTGATATCTTTTCTCAATAAGTTAGTACTCGCTAACCTATATTCAAAAAATTTTTCCCGCTTATTCCTACTGCGGGAAAGACCTTTTGTGCGACTATTCCTATCAAAAGCCCTGTCACCGTGCCGGCCACAAGAAGTGGTGGCAGATAATACACCACCGCAGTGCTTTTAAGCACCATCGCAGCGGCCAAAAGCTGTCCTATGTTGTGGCTGATTCCACCTGCCACACTCACACTGACCATCGAAAATTTATCTGTTTTCTTTATAATAAGCATCACTGCAAGACTTATCAGACCACCTGCCAGACTGTATATGATGGAAACACCATTTCCAAACATAAAGCCCACGAGAAATATCCTCATTATCACTACAGTAAGCACCTCACAAGGCCCAAGGAAAAATACTCCAAGAACAGTGACCAGGTTTGCCACTCCAAGCTTAATACCCGGAATGCCTATGTTTACCGGAATAAGGCTCTCCACATAGCTGAATATCATCGCAAGCGCCACAAGCATGGCGCCGTATGCTATTTTTCCTGATTTAGTCATATTTCTTTTCATTTAGTTTATCTCCATAATACCTGTACGCTACACACCCAGCCATATACATATAGCTATAAGTATCGCAGCCCTTATGCCTGTAAACCACAGCTCATTTCCTCGGAGCCGCTTTATACCTGTATGAATATTGCTTTTTGGACATATTCCATTGCATTTCTGACACTGGAAGCAGTCACCTGATATCCTGCCTGAGCCATCATCCGGTAATCCTATATCACACGGACATATCTTCTCACAGGCTCCACAGCCCTTTATGCAGCCCGCCCTGTCTCTGTGCAGGGTAAAGGTAGCTGCTATAGGGAGTATTGAAAAAACAGCTCCCATCGGACACATAAAACGACAGAAAAATCTCTCCTGAACACACATACCGATGATTATAAGCACAAGAAATACTGCTCCTGCAATATATGAGGCAAGCCCTAAGTTACCTGCCCTAAGCATTGAGAATACATCCCACGGACTTGTGCCCTTTAACAAGCTATACGCGCCCAGATAGCATAATATCAATATGATTGCAAGTATCACGTATTTCATATATGTAAGCTTTTTTGCAGCCTCTACCGGTATACTCACCGGCTTTTTCTTAAGCTTACGGCAGCATGACACATATATTGCATGCACCGCATCACCAAAGCTTCCGAATGCGCAGGCAAAACCACAGAAGAATCTGCCAAATATCATTGTATACACGCAAAGCATCAGAAGAACCGCCACAAATGATGTAAGCTCAATTCTGTTTCCTGAACCAATCTGCGTAAAAATATACTTGACGCCATTGAACGCTGCCGTGAACATTGACGGAAATAGTATGAAAAATAAAAGCTGCACTCCTACACGAAACCAGGTCTGTATCTTTCTCTTTCGAAGCTTTGGATTCATATCTTTTATTCTCATCTATTTCACCGCCTTATCAAGTGCCTGCTTAGTGGCATTTCTTATTGCAGTTGAGCTGAATGTCGCACCACTTACAGTGTCCACATCCGCGGACTGCGATGAAATGATGGACGGTATGATATCCTCCGCCATCGCCAGGTATGCGCCATCTTCCTTCTCTGCCGCTGTAAGGTCAACCGATGATATTTTCCCTGCCTCGATTGTCACCTCGACATCCACATTGCCTCCAAAGCCCTCTGCACTGCCTGTGTATGTGCCATCCTTATATGCTCCCTCACTGTCTGTGCTTTCAGTTTGTGAAGCAATACGCTGTGTATTTTTATTTTCCTGTTCTCTTTTATCTATTGTCATATTGTATCCCCATAGTGATGATACAACTATAAACAGGCTTGCCAGTCTGATCCAAAATTCCTGCATGTTATCTCCATCCTGTAAATGTCCTTGCGGTTTTATTTCTTCTTAGCAGCTTCAAGTACGCTCTTACAGCCATTAATTATAGCCTTTGATGTGCATGTGGCACGGGAAACAGTGTCAATGCTGCTAAAGTCGATGTTTGCTGCATTTGCCTGTGATGTGAGCACAGAAACCATACCCTGCTGATTTTTTGTGCCATCTGCAGCCTTCTTTATATAAGAAGCATTTTGTGAATCTCCATCTCCCTTTACATCAGTAATGGAAACTATCCTGTCATTTGCTATAGTCACCTTCATGCTCAGATTATATGCACTAAAGTCCATATCATCATCCGGTATGCACAGTGTAGATACATCATATGTGCCATCCTCGTATACATTTGTGGATGTATCATTTTTCTGAAGTGCATTTATTGCAGCCTGAAGCTTTTCCTGTGCGCGACTTACATCCTTCTTAGTGGCCTCTGCGGATGACAATACTTCGTTTGCATCCTCCAGACGTATCTGAAGCAGGTACCAGCTAAGCTGTGTGTACTGTGTGCCATCAAGCGATGCCTGTGACTGCACAAGCTTTGACAGGACCGCCTTGTCCTCATCTCCTGCAATATTGCTGTTATCCGAATTATTACTGCTATTATTGTTACCTGAATTGCTGTCACCGGTATTCTCACCTGCAGTTGTCTTTCGTGCTTCCTCAAATGCAGCCTTTACTGCTCCTATTAGCCCCTTAGAGCTGTAGGTAGCTCCGGATACCGTATCAACATCCGCACTCTGCTTTTTCATCATATTTTTTAACACATCCATAGCATTAGTGATAAAAGGCTCATCATCCTGTTTTTCAGTAACAAGAATTGCTTTAAGAGTCTTGTCCTGAATCACAACCGCTACCTTTATGTCGCCCTTGTAGCCCTCTGCCGTACCGTAGTATATACCGTCAACATATGGAAGTGTGCCTCCTGTGCCCTGTTCAGATGCACTTCCTGATGGATTTTCATCTGTCTGTCCATTTCCCGATGTCTCTGTTGCATCCTGTTTATCTGTAATATTGTCCGCTGTATTTTGGCTCACAGCCGCCTGGCTAAGTGCACTTCTTACAGCAGATATGATTCCGCGCGAGCTGAATGTCGCACCTGAAACTGTATCCACGTTGGTGCTCTGTTTTTCAACTATCGTATCAAGCAGTGATGATGCACTCTTTGCATAGCTGTCACCATCCTTTGTGCTGACTATGCTTATAGAGGCTATTTTACCGCCTACTATATCAACCTTTACCTTCATAGTGCCCGCAAATCCTTTTCCGGTGCCGTAATATGTGCCATCCTTATATGCGGACGCGTCCTGTACAGCCGCTTTCTCTACCGAAGAGCTGTCGGACTCTGACGCACTTTCCTGTTTTGATTTTCCTGTAACTGTCTTATCCTTCTCACCTGTCAGGGCATTTTTCACTGCTTTAATTATTCCGTTTGAACTGTATGTAGCTCCGGATACAACATCCACATCAAAAGACTGTGACGATATAATTCTGTCTATCACACCCTTTGCCCTATTGAAAAATGCCTCATCATCCGTAGATGAAAGAATATCAATGGAAGTAATCTTCTTATCCATGATAGTTACAGCCACTGTCACAGGTCCGCTAAAGCCTGTCGCAGAGCCCTTGTATACCCCATCTGCGAGGTCAAACGAGCCTGTGGCTGTTTGTGTATCCTCTGCAGCATTCTCTGTTTCTGTTTCGGTATCAGTTACGTTCTCTGAAACCTGCTGCTTTTTATCCTTTGAAGGTTCACTCGCCTTTGTCTGATATCCACTCAATGAAATCACCACACATGCAGCAATCACAAGTGACACTCCAAGTGGTGCATATACCTTTATTTTTTCCAAAACTTCCTTGAACTTCATATATACCTCTTATATTTCCGATAGCACAGCTATCTGTGCATATTACTTTTACTCTGCTCTATTTTTTATTTACTACCTCATATTCATAGTCAGATGAATAGTCATCCGCTATCCCCTCTGAAATATACATGCTGCCATCATCTGTAAGCAGTACGAAATCAAATTCATCGCTGTGTGCCTTCCAGAACTCACACGCCTTGTCCTTTCCCATGATAAACAGCGATGTTGACAATCCATCTGCGAGTGTTCCGTCATCACTCACAATGGTGACAGATTTAAGTCCACTCTCTGCAGGATAGCCTGTAGCAGGATCTATGATATGGTGGTAGATTTTTCCATCCTGCTCAAAATAACGCTCATATCCACCGGAGGTGATAACCGCCTTATCGCTCACATCAACCACTCCTATATACTGACTTTCATCCTCCGGGCTTTGCACAGCTACTCTCCACTTGCTGCCATCAGTTTTGGTTCGGTAAGTCTGGACATTGCCTCCCAGATTCACAAGACCGCTATCCACGTCATACTCCTTGAAAATATCCATAATCCTTGATGAAGTATATCCCTTTGCAATACCACCAAGGTCTATCTCCATACCTGCATCCTCAAAGGAAATCTCTCTGCTTTTATTGTCGTAATCTATTTTTGAAACGTCTGCAAGCTTTAGCAGCTCTTTTAGAGTTGCATCATCCGGCACCTTAAAGTCCTTCGTCGGAAATCCCCACTCCTGCATAACAGGATATATCGCTATATCAAAGGCTCCATCCGTCATCGTACTAAGCTCAATTCCTCTCTGCACAAGATATCCCCCATCCTCTGACAAAGTGGCTGACTTATTCACATTCAACTTTGCTATTTCACTGTCTTCATCGCCTGTTGAAAGCAATTCATCAAGTCTCTTTATCTCTGCTATAGATGCATCCACAGCTTTTTTCGCATTTTTGCCGTATGCAGTCACTGTCATATATGTATCCATTGCAAATACTTCCTGTGAGGACTCTTTTGCGGATTTTAAATCACTATTTATTCCTTCCTGCGAAGCTGTTATATTCTCTGTCGCATCACTTCCACCTGAGCCACAACCGGTCACTGCCAATACGACTGTCAGTAATATCGCAGCTGCTGTCTTCTTTTTCACCTTATTACCTCTTAATCAAATATATTTTTATTAATTCATACACTTTTGTGTAAACCTGTATAAATGTCAGCCAGGCCTATATAGCACTTACTTATATACATCACGCCAATCGATCACATTATACTAACTTGTGTACATCATCCTAACTTATATACTATATTTCTATTTCTAATTAGTTTTTACTAACTTCGACATTTTATTTTAAATCATGTTTTATGTCAATAAGAGTCCATACAAAAAAAGCCTGTTGATTTTTTTTATCATTAATTTTTTCTTGCCTTTATCACGCTAACGTGGTAGCATGGTTACTAAATAAACTATTAAAGAGGTACTACAAATGAAAACATCAGAAATTATTGTATTTATCGTCTATCTGCTGTGCATGCTGGGTATCGGTATCTTCTTCTTCGTGAAAAACAAAAACGGTGGAGAAAAGACCTACTTCCTCGGTGGACGTGAGATGGGACCATGGGTTGCGGCACTGTCAGCCGGAGCCTCAGACATGAGTGCATGGGTGCTCATGGGACTTCCTACTTCTATCTATGCACTGGGCTTAGGCCAGGTATGGATCCCTGTTGGACTTGCAATCGGCTACACTATAAGCTGGCTGCTTGAAGCCCCGAGACTGCGTAAATTCTCGATTGTAGCCAATGACTCAATCACCATTCCACAGTATCTGACAAACAGATTCCTGTCCAAATCACTTGCACTGCAGGTGATATGTGCGATTGTATTTTTGGTTGCATACACTATTTATGCAGCATCAAGCGTAAAGGCCTGCGGTACTCTTTTCCACACTGTAATAGGAATGGATCCACAGATTGCCATGTATCTTGCGGCGGTTGTCATCGTAGGCTATACCTTCCTCGGCGGCTTCTCGGCTGTATGCTGGACAGATTTCTTCCAGGGCATGCTCGTGCTCGGTTCTATGTTTATAGCACCGATTTTTGCAGCATTTATGCTTGATACATCATCTATGTCAGCTCTCCCTGGCGGTTACTTAAATCCGTTCTCAAGCTGGCAGGATATCGTGTCAGGACTGGCATGGGGACTTGGTTACTTTGGTATGCCACATATCATCATCAGATTCATGTCCATCAAATCACAAAAGGATTTGAAGAAATCGGCAAAAATCGGAATCACATGGACTCTGCTTATTGTATTTTTTGCAACATTAATCGGAGTAATCGGAAGACTTTTCCTTGGCTTTGACGAATCAATCAATGAAAACTCTCTCGTTTTCATCCAGATTGTAAGAAAGATTTTCCCGGGTGTTATCTCAGGTATATTGCTCTCAGCAGTGCTTGCCGCTTCCATGAGTACCGCAGACAGCCAGCTTCTTGCTGCTTCATCTGCATTCTCAAGTGATGTGTATAAGCCTGTCATCAGAAAAGGTAAGGCAAGTGACAAAGAGATGATGTGGACCGGCCGTATTGTCGTTCTTGGGATCGCTGTTGCAGCACTCATCATCGCATCAAACCCTAATGCCGGCTCTATCATGGCGCTTGTTTCAAATGCATGGGGTATCTTTGGTGCTGCCTTTGGACCAGCCATCATGCTCAGCCTCTTCTGGAAGCGCTTTAACTTCAAAGGTGCTGTTGCAGGAATCGTAACAGGTGCTGCAGTTGATATATTGTGGTATGCATTCCTCACATCAACCGGAATCTACGAGCTGCTGCCGGGATTTGTTTTCGGACTTATCGCAGCCGTTGTTGTGACTCTTTGTACAAAGGAGCCTTCAAAAGAGGTTTATGAGCTTTTCGATAAGGCTCAAAAATTTGATGAGTAATTAAAATAATTAATCAGTTAAGCACATAATCATAACCACCGGCTGAGCCGGTGGTTTGCTCACGCCCTATAAGGGCTCGT
>ERZ1026888.959-NODE-959-length-13961-cov-18.615274_pt1 | contig 13961 bp, 10 predicted proteins | sample MGYA00380174_ERZ1026888 | MGnify/ENA primary metagenome ERZ1026888 (study PRJEB33269, sample SAMEA4719810) | human gut metagenome | biome: human-associated habitat; feature: organic feature; material: feces | place: Cameroon | collected 2013-10 ...
ATATATAATTAATTAATAATCAATAAGTTATAAGGATAAAAGAAGAGAATCCCGCAAAACATACCATCCTTTTTTTAATTGGAAGAACTGGAATATTGGAAGATTGCGCCAAAACGAAGCCACTCTACTAATCACTTTTGCCAATAAGACAGAGTTTGATTTGATTTCTTTTGATTAATCTGGATATTTTTTGAACATATTTCCATTCTCTTTACAGAAGCAAAGGGGGAAAATAATACGAATAAAAGTACTAAAATATTTGGATAGTACTAATAAAAGTACTACTTTTGGCAACCGAATTACGCTACTATGTAGAAAGGCTTTTTACCGAATGGCTGGACGGAGACGAGTAACGAAGAACAAAAAGAGGGTGCCGACTTCGGAACCCTCCTAAAAGGAAATATAACTTTTAATATATACGACTATGGCAATAATGATTTTAAAACAGACACAAGCGGAGACAATGAAAGCGCAGTTATCCGATCTTTTAATCTCCATTTCTTGGGCAGACTTGGCGAAGCGTTATTTTAACCGCTCCGGCTCTTGGCTTTATCATAAGTTGGACGGTATCGACGGCAACAAAAAGCCTACAGCCTTTACAGACGAGGAGCGCGAACAGCTGCGCGGTGCTCTTGTTGATCTAAGTGACAGAATACGCCGAGCAGCTGACCGCATACAATAAAGCCCCGGCTTTGTATATTTAGCCGTATTTGAACACAAGCCGCCGCAGGGCTGCGGCGCACCATTCCCGACAAGGTTTGCACCCTGTCGGGATTTTTTTGCTTTTTTGTCAAATTGCCATTGTCATATTGTCATTTACAAATCATTATTGCACAAAAAATCCCCTGCAGAACCAATAGCATGATTCCACAAGGGATATAATTGTTATGAACAAAGTCCTCGCGACTTTCCTTATTTAATTACAACTTATCGCTTCAAGTTCGGGTTCTTCTCAACATCAGTTGTTGGGTAAGGACAGTAGATTCTATCCTCTGACCATGAGCCTGATACAGTAACACTCTCAGAAGCCTTGTACTCCTTACCGTTCTCTACTGCCACTACGAGAGGAGCATTAGCCACACGATAATCGAAGTTCTTCTTCAACTCATTCATACGAAGCTCGTCTGAACGGCGTGTTACCATTGAAACCCAGTTGCCGGCAACTTCCCATCCGTGCTCGATGTAGCAAGCCTCAGCAAGCTGGTCGGCTGTCATATCGGCAATCTTAACGGTTGTGCCATTGCCAAGAGTTACGTTCTCAACGTCAACTACGGCACGCTGGCGAACCTCACGCAAGCAATCCTTAGCCTTGCTCAAATCGCCACCTGAACGAGCTGCACTCTCAGCATACCAAAGAAGCACCTCAGAGTAGCGGATAAGGTTATGACGACGGTCGTTGACCATACCGCCCCAGTTGGGAGCCAAGTAGTCGTAAGCCTGACGGAGCTGGTTGCCATTTTCGTCGCAGTTGACTGTGAAGATGCAGAACATTGGGTGATAAGCCTCAACCTCTGGTTTGCCGTCTTCCTTAAGTGCCCACCAGTCTACAACCTTAGTGATGGTATTGCCATCCTGGAATGTAACCTTAGGAGCATAGATAGCGTCCTTACGAGGACCTTCTGGGAATCTCTTCCAGAATGCAATCTCACCCCAAGCGTCGCCCCAGCCACCATCGCCGAGACCCTCGAAACGGCAGCAAGAAGAAAGCTCTGAGTCATGATCCCACCATCCACGGGCATCGTTGTTGATGCCAAGCACGGTCTCCATGTTGTAGTTGTTGCCCATAGAGTAAACGTCCTTCCACTGTGAGTTCAAGATGAAGCCATAGGTGCTGTTGTTGTCGATTACAGCCTTTGCCTGCTCAGCAGCGAGCTTGTAGTACTCCTGACCCTTGTTGAGTGGGTAGCCAGCCATTGACATATAAACAGCCGCCAATGTAGACTGTGCTGCCTGCTTGGTAGACCAAACATCCACACCGAACAAACGGGCTGGATCCTTATCGTACTTGGTAGGAAGCTCGCTGACGGCTGCCTTCAAGTCGCTAACAATAAGCTCGTATACGCTCTCCACACTCGATGGAGCCACGTCGAGCTGTGTAACGTCTGTACCAGTAATCAATGGCACTGGACCGAACACGCGCACCAAGTAGTAGTAGGCGTAAGCGCGCCAGAAGTGGCCGTTACCCAAAGCTACGTTCACCTTGTCCTGCGCTACAGGAGCCTTACCTGCGCTCTCAATAATCAAGTTAGCAGCCTTGATTACTGAATAGTGCTGGTTCCATGCGTCTGTCACACCCTTGTTGCCACCGTCAGAAGCAAAAGCGTCGAGAGCGGCACAAGCCTGCTTGTTAGAGCCAGGGTTGGCTGTGATGTCATCACCCTGCCACTGCGGGTACATAGGGTTGGTCCAGCTCTGTGTCTGGTTTACTCTGTCGTACAGCGCGTTGACACTTGCTGTAAGGTCGTCTTCGCTATTGAAGAAGTTGTCTGGGGTTAACTGTCCCTTCGGGTCCTCATCCAAGAAGTCGCCACAAGACGAGAATGTAAACAAGGATGCTGCCATGAGACAACCCATATATAATAATTTCTTAGATTTCATTATTACTACAGTTTTTTAGATTGTTGAAATTAGAAGTTAATACGTACACCCATTGTGATTGTGCGAGGATTAGGATAAGCACCCATATCCAAACCATTGTCACGGTCTACACCATTGTCGCTGAATGAAGAGCCGGCAGGGTCGATGCCCTTGTAGCCTGTGATGGTGAAGAGGTTCTGAGCAGAGAGCGAGAGACGAACGTCTCCAAACTTAGTCATGCTGCGTGGGAATGTGTAGGCGATGCTGATGTTCTCGCAACGGAGGTAATCTGCATTCTCCAACCACTTGTCTGAGTTGCCGTATGTCTTGTTTTCAGCACCTACTGAAGGCATGGTTGTACCAATGTTTGCAAAGTAATCCTTGTCGGTTACGAACATCGAGGCACCCACCATTGAGTTCATGGCGTAACGCACCATATTCAAGCGCTTAGCACCGAAGGCTGCGTTGAAGAATACGTTGAAGTCCCAATTCTTATAGCTGATGGTGTTGTTCCATCCCATTGTCACGTCAGGGTTTGAGCGACCCAATACGAAGCGATCCTTTGATGCGTCGGGAGTGGCTGTCTTGGTGCCATCGGCTGCATAGTACATATCAACAAACTCGCCCTTGGCATTCTTCTCTACACCAGCCCACTTGAAGCCGTAGAATGTACCAATAGCCTCGCCTTCCTTGATGATAGTACATGGGTCAACAGTACCTGGAGAAGGACTTGTGCCATAGAGGATAGGAGTATCTGCTGTCAGCTTGGTAACCTCGTTCTTGATGTAGCTTGCATTCAAGGTAGAGGTCCAGTGCCAATCCTGATTCTGGATGATATGTGCTGTAACTGTAGCGTCGATACCCTTGTTGCTCACCTCACCGGCGTTAACCCAGTAGGAAGTGCCGCCCAAGTAGCCAGGAGCCGATGTTGTAAGGAGGGCATCCTTGGTCTTCTTGCTGAAGTAGTCCAAGCCGATGCTCAAACGGCTGTTGAAGAAGCCGAAGTCAACACCAAGGTCAAACTGGTGAACCTTCTCCCATGTAAGGTCGGGAGTGGCAAGACCGTTTGCCCAATAGCCTGTGTACGACTGGTCTGTACCGTAGGTGAATCCGGTTGTGCCCAATGAGCCGAGTGTAGAATAAGGAGTGATGTCCTGGTTACCGATGATACCGTAGCTTGCACGAATCTTCAAGTAGTCGACTGCCTCCTTGAGTGGCTCCCAGAACTTCTCGTTAGAAACGGTCCAAGCAGCAGCCACTGATGGGAAGTAGCCCCACTTCTTGTTGGTGAAACGGCTTGAACCATCAGCACGGAATGTACCGGTCAACATGTAACGGTCGGCATAGTTGTACATCAAACGAGCCACACCTGAAAGCATGGTCCATTTGCTGTAGCCGTTGCTTGCCGACTTAGAACCTGCGTCGGCAACATTCCAGTAGCCAAGCTGCTCGTGAGCGATACCTGTACCAGAGAGGCCCATGCGGCGAACCTCATTTGAGGTAACCTCCCATACGCCAGTTGCTGTCAAGGCATGATCGCCCCACTTGTTGGCATAGGTCATGTTGTTGGTCGACTGCAATGCTGTAACTGTGGCATCGTTGTTGCCCATTGAGTTGCCCGACTGGTTAACCTTTGTAGAAGTGAAGTTGTACCACTTGTAGTCGTTGTAGTCGATACCGTTGGTTGTGGTGAATGTCAAGCCATCGGCAATGTTGAACTTCAAGTCAACGTGACCTGTCACCATAGTACGCTTACGGTCGTTAGCACCATCGTGGAGAATACCGTAAGGGTTGTTCTGGATATTGTTGTACGGGTCCTTGTTGTAGCTGCCGTTCTCTGACATCATCTCCATTGTAGGAGAGTAGTTCAAGCCTACCCAAATTGGGTTAGACTGGTTCTGAGCGAAGCCAGCACCCGAGTTATTGGTCTGAGAGAGGTTGATGTCGGTTGTCAATTCCAACCAATCGAACAACTTGTTGTGCATGTTGGCCTTGACTGCGTAACGTCTTGACTTGGTGTCTACGATAACACCCTTCTGGTCCATAACGTTGGCAGAGAAGTAGGTCTGAACCTTTTCATTGCCCTGAGTTACAGCAACCTTGTAGTTCTGAACGATACCTGTCTGGAGAATCTGGTCCATCCAGTCGATGCCTGGCTTGCTGCCATCAAGATAACCCTGAACGGCGCTCTGTGAAACGCCCTTATGATCAACCAAAGCCTGGGCATACTCCTTTGTGCCCATAACCTCTGGCATGTGATATGCATTAGAGAAACCAACGCTACCGTCGAAAGTAACCTGTGTTGTGCCGGCCTTACCGCCCTTGGTCTGCACCATAACAACACCGTTGGCACCACGGGCACCGTAGATAGCTGTAGAAGAAGCGTCCTTCAACACCTGGATGCTCTGGATGTCCTCAGGGCTGATACCCTCAAGACCTGTCTCGCGAACGATACCGTCTACTACATAGAGAGGATCGTTGCTCTTGTTTACAGAGCTTGCACCACGCACACGAATCTTCATTGAACCACCAGGAACGCCTGACGACATTACCTGCACACCCGACATACGTCCGTTGAGGGCGTCCTCAACACGTGCCACGGGCTGATCCTTGAACGACTTGTTGTCCATAACGGCAACAGAACCAGCCAAGTCGGCCTTCTTTACTGTACCGTAACCGATGACAACCACGTCGTTGAGCATCTCTGAGTCTTCTGAGAGAGTGATATTAACGTTGCGCTTGCCGCCTACAGCCACTTCCTGAGTCTTATAACCAACATAAGACACTACAAGTGTTGCTTTGGCAGGAACATTTACTGTGTATTCACCGTCCACATTGGTGACGGCTCCATTTGATTTGTTGCCCTTTTCAACCACGCTTACGCCGATAAGAGGTTCACCGTTTGAATCAACGATGCGGCCTGTAACCTGGCTCTTCTGGGGACCTTGTGCCACGGTATTAACAATGTTTGCATTTACATCAGCTGCTGATGCATTGGTAGAGCACAAAAGCATACCTACAGCAAACGGGAGCACCATACGCTTCGACATGAAGTGAAACGCTGGACTTTTTACATTTTCCATAAATGTGTACTTTAGTTAATAAATTGATGTTTATTGTTTCAGTTTTATTGCTACTCGGACTTTATACACTTTCTCAGTTGTTGTCCTTTTGCTTAGGTTTGTTTGGGGCGTTTTTTTTGATTGTTTATTGTCTATTCTTTAGACAGTTATTTTAGGCTTTCTTTTAGGATTTTTTGGGGTTTATTTCAATCCTTGCTTTTTTTCGGTTGCAAATGTAGCAACAATAAATGATTCCACAAAGTATTTTTTAGTTTTTTTTATGCGGAAAACAAAAGTTTTTTCAGAGTTTTTATAAATCAAAAGCGGAAATACCAATACTTTTTAAATTTTATCAACAAACCACGGGGGGGTAGATAATTTTTCGCAATTAACGATTGTTTAGAAAATTACGTTACAAAAACCTTTAAAACATCCTATCACTCCATATTCAAGATGGACCCTCAAAAAAAACGACGGTCTGCAAATGCGTTGAAGCACCTGCAAACCGTCGTTGGTTTATTTTAGTTCTATTGTCTACACGGGCATTACATCATGCCGCCCATGCCTCCCTGACCCATAGGCATAGCCGGAGCCTTGTCCTCTGGCTTGTCGCAGATGAGGCACTCTGTTGTAAGGAACATGCCTGCGATAGAGGCAGCGTTCTCAAGAGCAACACGCTCCACCTTGGCTGGATCGATAACACCAGCAGCACGCAAATCCTCATAAACGTCCTTGCGAGCGTTGTAGCCGAAGTCACCCTCGCCCTCGCGAACCTTCTGTACCACTACGGCACCCTCGCCACCTGCGTTCTTAACAATCTGGCGAAGCGGCTCCTCGATAGCACGGCGAACGATGTTGATACCTGTCTGCTCGTCGGCATTGTCGCCCTTGAGATTCTCAAGAGTCTTCTGGGCACGGATGTAAGTAGTACCGCCACCTACAACAACACCTTCCTCCATAGCTGCACGTGTAGCGCAGAGAGCGTCGTCGACACGGTCCTTTTTCTCCTTCATCTCTACCTCGCTGTTGGCACCTACATAGAGTACGGCTACGCCACCTGCGAGCTTTGCAAGACGCTCCTGAAGCTTCTCCTTGTCGTAAGAGCTCTTGGTGTTGGCAATCTCATTCTTGATCTGAGCAACACGGTCGGCGATGAGTTCCTTCTGACCAGCACCACCAACGATGGTTGTGTTGTCCTTAGAAACAGTAGCCTTCTCGCAAGTACCGCAGAGGTCGAGAGTAGCCTTGTCAAGAGAAAGACCCTTCTCCTCGCTGATAACAACGCCACCAGTCAATGTAGCGATATCCTCAAGCATAGCCTTGCGACGGTCGCCGAAACCCGGAGCCTTGACAGCACAAATCTTCAAGCCTGCACGCAGACGGTTGACAACCAATGTGGTGAGAGCCTCTGAGTCTACATCCTCAGCGATGATGAGCATTGGGCGTCCGCTCTCTGCTGCTGGCTGAAGGATAGGAAGGAGGTCCTTGAGGTTGCTTATCTTCTTGTCGTAGATAAGGATGTATGGGTTGTCCATTACACACTCCATCTTGTCGGCATCTGTAACGAAGTAGCCACTCAAGTAGCCACGGTCGAACTGCATACCCTCTGTAACACCGATGCTTGTGTCGCGACTCTTGCTCTCCTCGATGGTGATAACGCCATCCTTAGATACCTTGCGCATAGCGTCGGCCAAGAGCTTGCCAATCTCAGGATCGTTGTTGGCAGAAACGGTAGCCACCTGCTCAATCTTGTCGTAGTTGTCGCCTACAACCTCTGCTGTCTCCTTGATGTGGTCGACAACAGCTGCAACTGCCTTGTCGATACCGCGCTTGAGGTCCATAGGATTGGCACCTGCTGTAACATTCTTCAAGCCTTCTGTTACGATGGCCTGGGTAAGGATGGTAGCGGTTGTTGTACCGTCGCCTGCGTCGTCGCCAGTCTTGCTTGCCACGCTCTTAACGAGCTGTGCACCTGTGTTCTCGAACTTGTCCTCGAGCTCCACTTCCTTAGCAACTGTCACACCGTCCTTAGTAATCTGAGGAGCACCAAACTTCTTCTCGATAACAACGTTGCGGCCCTTAGGACCAAGTGTCACCTTAACTGCGTTAGCCAACTTGTCGACTCCGTTCTTCAACAGGTCGCGTGCATCTATATTGTATTTAATTTCTTTTGCCATGATTATTTGAGTTTTGAATTTTGAATTTTGAGTTTTGAGTTGTTCGCTTGCGCGAATTTTGAATTAAGAATTTTGAATTCTGAATTACTTTTCTACAACGGCGAGAACGTCGCTTTGACGCATGATGAGGTATTTTGTGCCCTCAACCTCAAGCTCTGTGCCCGAATATTTGCCGTAGAGAATCTCGTCACCCTCTTTAAGAATCATTTCCTCATCCTTAGTGCCATTGCCAGCGGCAACGATAGTACCGTGCTGCGGTTTCTCTTTTGCTGTGTCAGGAATAATGATTCCGCCAACTTTTTCTTCTGCCTGTGCAGGAAGTACAAGCACTCTGTCTGCTAATGGTTTAATGTTCATAATTCTTATGTTTTTAAATTTTTATTATTCTGATGTTGTTTATGAACGGCATCCGTTTTTAAAACCGCTCACAAACGTTATAGCTAAAAGCGTGCCAAAAACTTAAAGAAACGAGGTTTTGCTTGGTATATGATTATTAAGGGTGACAAATCTGTCATACGTGCCTGCCAAATTTTCAGTCTGTTATGTGTCGTTCTGCCTTCGCTCCACGTTCGTTCATCATTCGTTCCACATTCGCTCATCCTTCGTTGTGCCTTCGTTCATCCTCCATAATGAACCCAATCTGCCTTCGTTCGTTCTTCGTTCGATCTTCGTTCGTTCTTCGTTCGGCAATCGAAGGATGAACGAAGGCAGAACGAAGGATGAACGAAGAACGAACGAGAAACGAACGAGGAACTATCGAAAAACTATCGAACGGCTAACGAGAATTGTTCGGGATGCCTTCGAGATGCGTTCGGGACACTCTCTTGTCGGGCTTTATATATCAAGCTCTAAAGACTTGCTATGTCAGTATCCTTCAATCCAGTTAACTCGAATATAGTCGCTGCATCCATACCCTTTGCAAGCATTGCTCTTGCCACTTCAGCAAGGCTATCCGCACGACCTTGAGCCAAGCCTTCCGCACGTCCCTCTTCCCTACCCAGAGCCAATCCTTTCTCAAGGCTTATATTATTAGAGTCAACCAATAATAGACGTTCAGCACCAAGCTTATCCCAGAAGTCCTCATAGGCATCAATCTCCTGTTCTGTATAGGCTGACTCCTCTACTTCCTTGAGAGCTTTGGATGTTTCAGGGTTATCCAATAGCTCTTCAGGCACTATTGTTGTATCCTCATTTATTTCTGTTAGAAAGCGCAGCCATAGTACAGCCATCTTGCGTTCGGCAATAGAATGTGGCTTAAATTTGGGTAACTCAACAAATGTAAGATGTAGACCATCTATTATCTTGTCACTATGAAGTTCATGTACAATATTGTAATTATGTATAAATTCATCTGGATAATCATTCATGAAGGACTCGTTGACGAGATTAAGAGAATATACAGGTTGCAGCAGTTCATATTTACGGTTGCGCTTTAGTTGGCGTACAAATGCTTTTGACGCATTAAAAAGCACACGCTGCTGAAAAGCAGGTGTCCATATCATCTGCATCTCCACAATAAACTGACGTCCTTTCTTATCCTTACATCTCACATCTACAATACTGTTCTTTCCCAAAGGAAGGTCGGGTACAAGTTCAGCAGGCAAATATTCCAAACTCTCCACTTGTCTGTCTTTTTCAAGTGGTAACAAAGCGTTAAGCAGACTCATAAGCAAGTCTTTGTGTTCGCCAAATATCTTCTTGAAGGTCAAATCGGCCTTCGGGTCCAAATATCTCATATTGCCAACAGGGGATTATTGTTATTAATTTGTGCTAAGATACATATTTTATAACAGACCAACAACATTTTTAAAGTTAAACTTTATGAATATGAATTTTATTCTTAATGCTATAAGCCCGACATATTCAGCTTGCAGACAATTATCAATAAATATATTTTGTAATATATTAATGCAATCAATTATTTTTGCTTATCTTTGTGAGCGTAACAAAACGAGAAGACTATGGCAAACCTCAAGCATAGGAAATTACCTGTGGGCATACAATCCTTTCAAGAAATTAGGGAGGAGGGATATGCTTATGTTGACAAGACCGAGGAAGTATGGTATATGGTGAATAGAGGAGACAAGTACAACTACCTTAGTCGTCCTCGCAGATTCGGCAAATCGGTTCTTGTCGATACACTACAGATGTATCTTGAAGGAAGAAGGGAACTCTTTGAGGGACTGAAAATAATGGAATTGGAGCATGACTGGACCAAATATCCCGTCATACGGCTTGACATGAGCGAAGGCGGAGACACCGCTTTCGAGATAGAGTCGTATCTTAACAATATATTTAAGAAATACGAAAAGTTATATAATATCGTATCCACAAAAGAGGACTCACTTACCGTAAGATTCAGCAACATTATTGAAGCTGCCTACGAACAGACGGGGCAGCGTGTCGCTGTGCTTATAGACGAATATGACTCACCTCTTCAACACTCCTGGAACACTCCCGAACATGAAGGATGCTCGAAAGTCTACCGCAATGTGTTTGCCGTGTTGAAGTCTGCCACAAAATACGAGAAGTTTGTATTTATTACTGGCATTACGAAGTTTACACAAATATCTCTGTTCTCTGTGTTGAACAACCTTACAAACATCAGTTTCCTTCCTGAATATGCCACTATATGCGGTATTACAGAACAGGAGATAACAGAGCATTTCACAGAAGAAATAAAATTGTTGGCCGAAGCCAACCGCTGGACCGAACAAGAGGCACACAAGCGATTGAAGGAATACTACGACGGTTATCACTTCTGCGACACTAACATGACGGAAATATACAACCCTTTCAGTTTTATCAACGCGCTGAAGCATAAAAGAGTGAGCAACTACTGGGCTGCATCAGGAGCTACAAGTCTGCTACCCAAGTTTGTAAACGACATGGAACTAAGACTGGGCAGATTTGACAATTGCTCTATCCTTCGCAATACACTCGAAACCTCAGACGTGACAGATGGTGGTGCCGAACTGTTCCTTTATCAGTCGGGATACTTGACCATCAAGCACGCTGATGAATTTGGATATATACTGGGATTTCCGAATGAGGAAGTGAAACAAGCACTCTATGATATGGTACTTCCAACATTGACTATGAGAGCGGAGCCTGAAATAGAATCGCTACAAGCATCATTGTTTCGCCAATTGGGCACTGGACAATTATACGAAGCAAAGAAGACATTAAAGGCTCTCATCGCAGACGTGCCATACAGTAACAAGAAGCTTGCCTCGATGGATATGGAAGAGCGTTACCGCCTTATTATCAGCAGCATTCTCAATGCTATCGGCTTCCGTGTAGAAGTGGAGCACATGCTTGCTACTGGCAGAATAGACATTGTTGCCTCTTCATATAAATATATATATGTGATAGAACTAAAACCGAGAAACAACGGTGGAATGGCTGCTGCAAAGAAACAAATCATCGCAAACCAATATCTTGAACCTTTCAAGGCAGACAAGCGAAAAGCTATTGGACTGGCTGTGGAACTGGATGAGGAAGGGAAAGGGTTGGTAGATTGGGAGGAAGTGATTGAGGACTAATGGTTCAGTTGTAGAAAATATAAGCCCGACAAGAAGTGAGCACATGCGTCACTCTTGTCGGGCTTGCAACTTTATATAGAAATAGCCTGTAATCTTAGCATTCCAATCTTTGCCTATGAAATCTCCGTTCCGTGTCGTTGAACGGCCATTCCGTGACACTATAAATTTTAGTTTGACGGCAACCTTAAATCCAGTAAAGAACATGCAAATACTACTTAATGATTCCGATTAATAGTTAAATAACAATAACAAGCAACTAATTGTTGCTCAAATATCTGGAATTATCGTTCAGAAAGATTATCTTTGTGAACGATAATAATTAAGGCTTAACATTATGGAATATAATAGATTAATAGATAGAAAGGCGGAGACAGACCGAATAACAGAAGCTCTGAAACGAGAGAACACCCAATTTATCGTTATATATGGTCGTCGCAGAATAGGAAAATCTACGCTCATCAAATATCTTGTGAATAGTCAAGAACAGGCTATTTACTTCTTGAGCGATACTTCTACAGAGGCAGTACAGCGATCTGCTTTTGCCAAATCTGTGGCAACAGTCATTGATGGGTTCGACAAGGTTATCTATCCCGACTGGGAATCACTTTTCCGCAGTATGAACAATCAACTATCTCAGAGAATCATGGTATGCCTGGATGAATTTCCTTATCTTGTAAAAAGCTGTGAGGCACTTCCTTCCATCATCCAAAAGCTCTTGAACGAGAAAATCTTAAAGTTTGATTTTGTTCTTTGCGGTTCTTCACAACAATTGATGCATGGCTACGTGCTCAATCGCCAGTCACCACTCTATGGACTTGCCAATGAGATTATCAAGATGCAACCGATTGCGGCTCAATATATGAGGGAGGCAATGGAGTGTGATGCCGTGCAAGCGGTAAAAGAATTTGCAATATGGGGCGGTGTGCCTCGCTATTGGGAATTGCGTCGTGATTATCCTGATACCAAAACGGCGATTCGCAAGGTGTTGCTTGATCCACAGGGTCCCTTGATGGAAGAACCTCAGCGACTGCTTCGTGATGATATGCGAGATACCGTCCAGGCATCAACCTTACTCACTATTATCGGTAATGGCGCTAACAAACTTTCAGAAATAGCATCCAGGGCTGGTAAGGAAGCCAACTCCTTGTCAGAGCCTCTAGGCAAATTAAGAGATTTAGGGTACATAAGAAGAGAGGTGCCTTTTGGCGACAATCCGAAAAAAAGCAAAAAGGGACTTTACCACATCAACGACTCACTTCTCAGATTCCATTATCAATTTATCGTGCCTTATCGTTCTATCCTTGAGTTGGGAAAGATTGATACGGTGATGCAGGTTGTGGAAATCCAACTACCGCAGTTTATTGGCCAATGTTGGGAGTTACTATGCTGTGATTACGTAAGTGGCAATATCATAGATGGCATTGCCTACAATGTAGCTTCCCGATGGTGGGGTAAAATTTTTCCACCAGAAGAAAAGGATGGTAAAATGGTAGAATTGGACGTTGTGGCAGAATCAATAGACAAGAAACACATATTGATTGGCGAATGTAAATGGACACACAATGATAGTGCCGACCGCCTGATGGAAACTCTTGAGCAAAAGGCGAAATATCTTCCTTTTATCAAGAAAGGACAGCATGTACATCTTGTCTTGTTTATGAAAGAAGCCCCTACTTATATGAACGAAGAAGCTAAGATACTTCTACCTGAAGACATCATGCAATAGGAAAAAGGGCCTATGTGCCACAATGAACGGGTGGCGTATAGACCCTTGGAATTTGATTATTACTTTCTTGTTGTTCTTTATGTATATGCCCTTTGTCGGGTTGCTTATCTTTCTACCTTGGAGGTCGAAGATTACTTCAAGAGTGCCATGACGCTGCACGTCAGTACCAATAATGGTGATTCCCTCTATGCCTGTTGTCTCGTTGCCGCTACCGAATACAAAACTGCGAGCGAGTGCTGCCGATGAAGTAGACACCTAAGGCGTGATTTTATTGTATTTTCGCTCTCCAAACAGTTGGGGAGCAACCTTCCTTCTCTTTGAATATGCGATAGAGATAGGAGCGTGAAGATGAAACATACGAACTGGAGAAGATATAAGGAGTCCATATTTTTATTTTCTACTTTGTTGTTACTTTCTTGTATTTCTGGTTGCTTGCCGTAGGATTTTCAGGGTTGGTCATCTGCAAATATCCTGCTGCAACAAGGGAGGTGATGTAACGTTCACGGTTCTTGGTTTGATTGGATAAACCAAGGCGTTCCATGATCTCTGCGGTGGTTCGAGGAACAGAACAGAAATTGACTATATCCCTTTGCTTATTAGACAATGACACTTTTTTAGTGTCAGAGTGTCTAAGTAGAGTGTCTAAGTTGGTGTTAGAGTGTCTAAGTCGAGTGTCAGAGTCTTGGACTTGGTTACTTTTCCCCTCGACTTCGTTACTTTTTTGTTCGACTTGGTTACTTTTTTGTTCGACTTGGTTACTTTCTTCATTTTGTCACCCCAATTGGTATTGATTATCAGCATATTACGAGCAATCAGTAAGATGTCAAGAATATCTTAGTCCTCCGAAATGCGTTTGAAAAGACAAGAAAGCAAA
>ERZ1026888.962-NODE-962-length-13935-cov-42.109582_pt1 | contig 13935 bp, 6 predicted proteins | sample MGYA00380174_ERZ1026888 | MGnify/ENA primary metagenome ERZ1026888 (study PRJEB33269, sample SAMEA4719810) | human gut metagenome | biome: human-associated habitat; feature: organic feature; material: feces | place: Cameroon | collected 2013-10 ...
CCATCTCTGTCTTGAAGGATGCTTCTGCCACCGCCGTTTATGGTGTGAAGGGTGCGAATGGTGTTATCCTGATTACCACCAAACGTGGTTCTGAAGGCAAGGCTCAGATTAGCGTTACTGCCAATGCAGTAATGAAGATTCCTTCAAAGTTGCCTGATAAATATGATTCTTACGATGCGCTTATTGCTCGCAACAAGGCTATCGAACATGAGTTGAACATCTCTCCAGGCAGTTTCGACAAGATGGAACCGATGAGTTTCATCGAGAACTATCGCAACCAGACTACATTGGAGCAGCGTGAGCGTTATCCGAACGTAGATTGGCAGGATGTACTCTTCAAGGATTACACCATGTCATACAATGCCAATGTGAATGTATCGGGTGGTACCAAGTTTGTGAAGTACTTTGCAGGTGTGGATTTCGTGAGCGAGGGTGACCTTTATAAGGATTTCGGCAATGGTCGTAACTATAGTTCTGGTTATGACTACAATCGTGTGAATGTTCGTTCTAATCTCGACTTCAACATCACAAAGACCACCGTGTTCAAGATGAACCTTGCTGGCTCTAATGGTCAGCGCAAGGCTCCTTGGGTAAATAGTTCTGATGGTTATAGCGATTGGCAGGTCAGCCAGCAATGGGCTGGTGCATATAATATTTCTCCAGATGCTTTCTTGCCTAAGTATAGCGATGGCTCTTGGGGATATTTGCCAGGATCTACTAATGTAACCAACTCTGCCCAGCAGGTTTCTTTGGGTGGTACCATGACTTCTACCACTACTCGCATCACTACTGATTTCGTGTTGGAACAGAAACTTGATTTCATTACCAAGGGACTTTCTGCACGAGGTATGATTTCGTGGGACAATACTTTTGTAGAGAAGAATCGTGGTATCAACGACATGTTTCACGACCCACAGTTGAAGTGGATTGATCCTCATACAGGAGCCGTTTCTTACAAGAAGCCATACGAGGCATACGATAAGTTCGATTATGCTATGGGAAACCAGTGGACCGTGAATGGTGGTGAGGTTAACAATAACCTTACACAGCGCAACCTGAACTATCAGGCTCAGCTCAACTGGGCTCGCAGTTTTGGCAAGCACAGCGTAAGCGCCATGGGACTTTTCGGTCGCCAGGAATATGCAACAGGTTACATGATTCCTTCTTATCGTGAAGACTGGGTGTTCCGTACCACTTATGATTGGAATTCCCGTTACTTCTTCGAGTATAATGGTGCTTACAATGGTTCTGAGAAGTTCTCTCCAGATAACCGTTTTGCCTTCTTTAGCTCTGGAGCTCTAGGATGGATGATATCGGAGGAGCCTTTCATGAAATATTTGCGTGAGCATAAAATCGTGGATATGATGAAACTCCGTGCTTCATATGGTGAAATCGGTGATGATAATGTTGGTAGCCGTTTCCTATATCTGACTCAGTGGGCATATGGCGGCAAGACTCAGTTGGGTACGACTTCCAGTGATAAGGAGTCTATTTATACATGGTATCGTGAGTCAGCAGTAGGTAACCCTAACGTACATTGGGAGAAAGTGAAGAAGGTAAACTTCGGTCTTGACTATGGATTTTTGGGTGGTTTGATTACTGGTGCTGTGGATTTCTTCCATGATACTCGTTCAGACATTCTGGTTAGTGGTTCAGATCGTTCCATTCCTTCTTACTTCGGTCAGACTGCTCCTACAGCCAACTTGGGTAAAGTAACTACCAGTGGTTATGAGTTGGAAGTGAAGTTCAACAAGGTTTTTGCCAACAAGATGCGTCTCTGGGCAAACTTCAGTATGACCCACGCCGTGAACGAGGTGAAGATCAAGGATGATGCAGCGTTGCTCCCATCTTATCGCAAGGCAGCAGGTCATGCTATCAACCAGACCTACACCTATTTAGATAAGGGCATTCTTCAGAACTATGATGATGTCTATGGTTCTCCGAAGATGGATTCCAACGATGGCCAGCGTCTTCCTGGTGACTACTACATCGTAGATTTCAATGGCGACGGTAAGGTGGATAATGTGAACGATAGAGTGCCATACGGTTATACAGGTACTCCACAGAACTCCTACAATGCAACAATAGGTTATGAGTACAAGGGCTTCAGCTGCTTCGCTCAGTTCTATGGTGTAACCAACGTGACACGTGACGTAACCATGATTAGTTTGGTTGACCCAATGCTTGCCAATGTTTATGACCAGGGAACCTGGTGGAGCGACAATCACAACAACTGCGATGTCATCACTCCACGTTTCAACTCTAAGCCAATGTCGAATGCGGCTTACTATGGCACTCAATATCTTTGCGATGGTTCTTACATTCGCTTGAAGAACGTAGAGATAGCCTATACCTGGAACGGCGGTTGGATCAAGAAACTCGGTTTGAACAACCTCAAGGTTTACGTAAGTGGTAACAACCTCTGGCTCTGGACCCGAATGCCAGACGACCGAGAGTCAAACTTCTCTAGTAACGGTGGAGCCGTAGGTGCTTACCCTACAATGAAGCGTGTGAACTTCGGTGTCAAGTTTAATCTTTAAACATGCATAACAAATGAAAAATAATTTAGTAAAAATATTTTGTGCGCTGAGCCTCACTTGCGGATTTGCTTCTTGTACAGATTACTTAGATAAGAGCCCTGATACAGATGTGAGTGCAGAACAAGCGTTCAAGAACTTCACCAATTTCCAGGGATATGTGGAGCAAATGTACAACTGTATTCCAAGTAAGGAGTCGAATATGTATTGTACCTCATTCAACTGGGGTGAAGATGAAATCATGAATACTGGCTTGGGAGATGATCATGTGACTGCTCATTTTGATTTAGGCGACTACCGTAACTGGTATAGCAATAATCAAAGTTTCTTGCACAGACCTTCTTCTGGAAATCCTGGTGAGTACCTTGATCCGACTTCAACCAATAAATTTGCTCATTCTTTGGAGCATGCCTGGTATTGCATCCGCAAGTGTAATTTGGGTCTTGCTAACCTTGACCTGATGACCGACTGTACCCAGGAAGAGAAGAACTTCATCAAGGGACAGTTGTTGTTCTTCCGTGCATGGTGGCACGAGGAGTTGATAGCTTTCTTTGGTGGTATGCCATACGTAGACACCGTATTGGATGGTGCATCAGTTTTGACTTTGCCTCGTCTTTCTTATCAGGAGTGCGCATTGAAATGTGCCGAAGATTTTAAGGCTGCTGCAGAGTTACTTCCTAATGATTGGGACAAGACAACTATAGGTAAGAAAACTTTGGGCAAGAATGAACTTCGTATTACAAAAGTTTGCGCTTTGGGCTACTTAGGTAAAGTGTTGCTTTGGGCTTCTTCTCCATTGAATAATATCGGTGCAGAGACGGGAGCTTCTAAGAATGGCGATACCTATAAGTATAATACAGAGCTTGCCGCAAAGGCTGCTGATGCTTTGGCAGAGGCTATTGCTCAGGTAAATTCAGGCAAAACTCCATATGCATTGTGTACCTATGACTACTCTGATATTTATAATCATGTAGCAAAGTCTGGTTCTACAAACAACTTTTCTGATATCTTCCGTACTACAGGTAAGAATTGGAAACAACCAGGTTCTACAGAGGCAATCATGCGCGGTCCATATATTGGCGAGAATTCATCAAACTGGAACTTCACCAAACTTTGGGGACCTAAGATGGAAGATATCGTACAACACGATGCTGTGATTCACCAGCCGACAGCCAACTATGTAAACTATTATGGTATGGCTAATGGTCTGCCTTTGGATGATCCTGATTCCGGATTCGATCCAAAGCATCCATTCAAGAATCGTGATCCACGTTTCTACCATGACATCGTCTTCGATGGTTTTAAGTATATCAATACTACCATTGATGCAGTAAAGGAACCAAAGGTTGCTGCATTGCAGTATATACCAATGTATTCTGGTAGTATATTGCGAAGTTCTTCAAGTCAGGGATGCCGCACTGGTTACTATACTCAGAAGCTGGTTCCTCATCAGGCAAACAAGTATGATGGCATGTACGAATGGGGTGGTGCCTTGCAGTGCGACCTTCCTTACATGCGTCTTGCCGACCTCTATCTGATGTATGCTGAGGCTGGTGCTGCCGTTCAGGGAGCCAACTACAAGAGCTCAAAGCTCAACCTCACCGCTGCTGAAGCAATCAATGTGCTTCGCGAGAGAGTAAAAGCTGGTCATGTGGCAGATAAGTTTATGAACGACCAGAAGAAGTTTATGGACGAGGTTCGCCGCGAGCGTGCCGTAGAGCTTGCCTTTGAGGGCTTCCGCTGGAACGACCTGCAGCGCTGGTTGCTTCTCACAGAATATCCTTATAACATCAAGACTTCACAGGAATTCAAGCGTGTAGGTAATTTCGATTATACCAAGAACGATCCACGTGATGCCGAGGTGACAGGATGGAGCGAGAAGACCATCGTGACTCGCGACTTCTCAGAGAAACACTATCTCTTGCCACTCAAGGAAAGTGATGTTTATCTGTATCCTGAGTTTGGACAGAATCCAGGATGGTAATCACCCGGAGATGTGATATATAAAAAGCATAAACTTAGAAATAATCATATTATATATGAAAAATAATAAGAAAACAATATACTCTGCTCTGACAGTGGTTACGGCACTTCTGGCACAGTTGCCTGCTTCGGCTCAGGAATCTGCTGATAGCGCAATGGTTAACGTGGCGTTCAAGAAGGCGTACCAGAGCGATGTGCTCGGTGGTGTGAGCACCGTCAATGTCAGAGAATTGACAGAGAAAAACTATAATACCTACAGCCTTGACAACATGCAGGGTTATGTATCCGGTTATAATGGCAGTGGTATGTGGGGTTATTCCGATGCACTCGTTCTCATCGACGGTGTGCCACGTGAAGCCAGTAATGTTCGCCCCGACGAGATTGAGGATATCTCTTTTCTGAAGGGTGCCCAGGCCACAGTACTCTATGGCAGCAAGGCTGCCAATGGCGTGGTTCTCATTACCACCAAGCGTGGCAAGGTTAACGATGGCTTGTCGGTAAAGGTGAATGCCAATACGGGCTGGAACGTAGCCAAGGCTTTTCCTGAGTATCTCGGTTCGGCTGAGTACATGACTCTCTACAACGAGGCTTTCCTCAATGATGGCGGTGCCGTAAATAACCTGCCATATTCTGCAGAGACCATCTACAACTATGCATCCGGCAAGAATCCATATCGCTATCCTAGCGTAGACTTCTATTCTTCTGATTACATCAAGAAGGCGTTCAACCGCTCGGAGGTTTCTGCCGAAATAGAAGGCGGCAACCAGAAGGCGCGCTTCTATGCCAACGTGAGTTACTATCGCAACGGTGACAACTTGAACTTCGGCGAGGCTAAGAAGAACTATACCGACCGATTCAATGTAAGAGGTAATGTGGATTTCGTCTTGAGTAGCACCATCAATGCCTACGTAAATGCGAATGCCACCTTCTACGGGGCTAAGTCGGCTAACACTAACAATAGCAGCTACTGGGAGCAGGCCCGCACCTTCCGTCCTAACCGCGTGGCTCCGCTGATTCCTGTGGATATGATTGACCCTAATGCCAAGTCGGCGCTGACTATGATTGGGGCTACCAGCAATGTCATTGATGGCAAGTACTTCCTGGGTGGTTCTTCTGCCGACCTCACCAACGTGTTCGGCGACATCTATGCTTCGGGTACCAATGTCTATCACAGCCGTCAGTTCCAGTTTGATGCAGGTTTGAACTTCGACCTCTCTTCTGTACTCAAGGGCTTGAGTTTCCATACCATGGTAGCCATCGACTATGCTACGGCATACTCAACATCGTTCAACAATTCCTACGCCACCTTCCAGCCTACATGGGCTAACTACAACGGCAAGGATGTTATCGTAGGTTTGAACAACAACGGTACGGTGGACAAGAAATCGGGTGCTCAGAATATCTCTGGTTCTACCGATAACCAGACCATCGCATTCAATGCGCACTTCGATTACAACCGCACCTTCAACGATGTGCATAACGTAAGTGCCATGCTGGTGGCCAACGGTTATCAGCAGAGTAAGTCTGCAGAGTATCATAAGGTGAGCAACGCCAACCTGGGCTTGCAACTCTCTTATAACTATGATCATAAGTATTATGCCGATTTTGCTCTGGCTACACCTTGGTCTGCCAAGTTGCCATCAGCCAAGCGATTGGGTGTATCTCCATCTGCTACTCTGGGCTGGCGCCTCTCTAAGGAGAAGTTTATGGAGAATTCATTCTTCGATGATCTGACCCTCAGCGCAAGCTATACCGATATGAAGACCGATCTGGGTATCGACAATTACTACATGTATCTCGGAACCTATCAGAGCGGTGGCTGGTGGGATTGGAATGGTGGTTCCGGTCACTCAGCTATGCAGTCTAAGCGTGGTAGCAATGACGAACTCAGCTACCTGCACCGCAAGGAAATTTCTGCTACGGTTCATGCAGAGGTGCTCAACAAGGCTTTGAGTTTCGATGCATCTTACTTCCTCTCTAAGTGGACCAACGGAATTCTGGAGGCTCGCAATCAGGTACCTAGCTATCTGTTCAGCTACTATCCTGAGTCTTCTTTCGTTCCTTACATTAATTTTAATGAGGACAAGCGCAGCGGTTTCGACTTTGCTGTGAACTACAAGAAGCAGTTGGGTGATTTCGGTTTCGGCGTAGGAGCCAACGTAACTTACTACACCACCGAGGCAACCAAGCGAGATGATTCGCAGTATGCTGATACCTATCAGTATCGCCAGGGTCAGCCACTCGATGCCATCTGGGGTTATGAGTGCCTGGGCTTCTTCCAGGATGAGGATGATATCAAGAACTCTCCAACCCAGATTATCGGCGGAACCATCCGTCCGGGTGACCTGAAGTACAAGGACCAGAACGGCGACAACGTCATCGACAGCAAGGACCAGGTTTATCTGGGCAAGGGCGGCTGGTATGGAACTCCTACCACTATCGGTATGAACCTCACTCTGAAATATAAGGGCTTCACCCTCTTCATGCTCGGCACAGGAAACTTCGGTGCTCACGCCGTGAAGAACTCCACCTACTTCTGGGTGGGCGGTAGTGCCAAATATACAGCAGAGATGCGCGGCAGATGGACCAAGGAGACTGCAGCCACAGCCACTTTCCCACGTCTGACCACAGAGGCTGGTACGAACAACTATCAGACATCAGACTTCTGGATGTACTCTACCGACCGCATCGACCTTCAGAAGGTGCAGTTGAGCTACGACTTCCCTAAGGCGATGTTCATGAAGAGTTTCGTACGCGGACTTCAGCTCTTTGTCAATGGCAACAGTCTGCTCACCATAGCCAAGGAGCGCAAGCTCATGGATATGAATGTTAACAATTCAGGTTCGGCACCATTGAACCGCTTCTATAGCATCGGTGCTAAGGTTTCATTCTAGAATTAATTAAAGAATTAAAATTATGAAATTATCAAGATTATTATTGATAAGTGCAGTCTTAGTATCGCTCACTTCTTGTGACGACCTGTTTGAGCCTGCCTTGGAAAATAACCAAGATATCAGCGAGATGTATAAGGATCCTACGTTTGCCCGTGGTATTCTTGACAATGCTTATCTGGCTCTGCCATATAGCAATTCGCCATCTACTGATGCTGCCACCGACGATGCCGTTATCAACCAGAACGGTGATGATTACAAGAAGATGGCAACAGGTTCTTGGGCTGCAAATATGAATCCGGTTTCACAGTGGGATGGTCGTTATCACGCCATCCAGTACTGTAACCTGATGTTGGAAAACTGCGATAAGGTAGAGTGGTCTTACTCCAGTGAGATTCTCAATCAGATGTATTGCGACAACTACAAGGGTAATGCCTATGCTTTGCGTGGCTTACACCTGATGTACTTGCTCCGTGCTCATGCCGGAATGGTAGATGGTCAGTTGATGGGTGTGCCTATCCATCTTTCTTCAGAAGATTCAAAGTCTGATTTCAATCTTCCACGCAACACCTTCAAGGAGTGCTACGACCAGATTATGTCTGATTTCGATGAGGCTCTGAAGTATTTGCCTGAGCAGTATGCCGATGTGAATGAGGATCAGGTTCCTGCCAAGTATGCCCAGAAGGGTGCTACCAATGCAGAGTACAACCGTGCCTTCGGTACCAACCATCGTGGCAAGATTGACGGTCGCATCATCTCGGCTTTCAAGGCTCAGCTCGCCATCCTCGCCGCTTCTCCTGCTTATGCATCTGCCGGTGTAGCCTCTTATGAGGATGCTGCCAAATATGCTGCCAACTGCCTGAGCGAGTTTGGTGGTTTGGATGCAGTGGATCCTGACGGATGGAAGTGGTTCTGCAATAAGTCGCTCATAGACGGATTGGGTGCTACATCCGAGAATCCTAAGGAGATTATCTGGCGTGGAAATGTTGAAGAAAGCAACTCTCTGGAGACAGATTACTATCCTCCTTCGCTCTATGGTAGCGGTAAGATCAATCCAACCCAGAACCTGGTGGATGCGTTCCCTATGGCAAACGGTTATCCTATTACTGATGCCAATGCAGAATACGATGCCAAGAATCCTTATCAGAACCGTGACCCACGTCTCGCTGCCTACATTCTTGTAAATGGCGATAAAATCGGTTCTACTGATGGAGTGGTAAATACAGCTGCCGATTCCAAAACTCTGGATGGCTTGAACAAGGAGAACGGAAAATCAACCAAGACTGGTTATTATCTCCGCAAGTTGCTCCGTCCTGATGTGAACCTCAACCCAAGCTCTGCAACCAAGCAGAAGCATCTGCCAGCTCGTATCCGTACTACGGAAATCTTGCTCGACTATGCTGAGGCTGCCAATGAGGCTCAGGGTCCTAAGGCAAATGTGGGCGGTGCCAACTATTCTGCCTACGATGTAATCAAGGCAATCCGTGAGCGTGCCGGACTTGGCGAGTTTGGCGAGGATCCATACTTGGAGGAGTGCGCACAGAACAAGGACAAGATGCGTGAACTGATCCGCAACGAGCGCCGCCTGGAACTTTGCTTCGAGAACCATCGTTTCTGGGATTTGCGCCGTTGGAAGGTTGATCTCGCTAATCTCAATGAGGCTGCCAAGGGTATCAACATCACGACAGATGCCACAACAGGCAAATACATCTACAAGACTTTCGACGCTGAGGAACGCAACTATTCAGACTATATGTACTATGGTCCAATCCCATACTCTGAGATTCTGAAATACAGCAACCTCAAGCAGAACGATGGTTGGAAATAATAAACGACTAATATTATAAATAAAGACTAATGATTATGAAACGATATATCAAAATGGTGGCAGCCCTTCTGACACTGATGGCTTCTTTCACGGCATGTGAGAATGGAGACCAGGATTTCGATGATTACGAGGGGGGAACTACTGCTTACTTTGCTTATCAATCACCAGTTCGTACTATTGTGCTGGGCGATGATGAGTATGATACAACATTGGACAAGGCACATAAGTGTAAGATCCTGGCAACCTTTGGTGGTTCCTATAATGGCAGAAATGCTACCGTGAATGTGGCTGTTGACAATAGCTTGTGCGACAACCTTACATTCGCTGATGGCACGCCAGTAAAGGCTATGCCTGCAGAGTATTATCAGCTATCTACTACAGCCTTCAATTTCAATGGAGGTATGAAGGGAGGTACAGAGGTGCAGCTTACTGATGCTTTCTTCAATGACCCTGATGCTGTAAAGAATACATACGTGATTCCTTTGGTCATGCAGAATCAGACTGGTTTTGACAGAATCGCCACTGGAACATTAAAAGAGGGTAAAACAGGCTCTCGAACCAATGCTTCTATTTGGGAGACGGCTCCACAGGATTATGTGATGTATTGCGTGAAGTATCAGAACAAGTATAGTGGCTGGTGGTTGACCAATCACAATACAAGTACCGATAATATCGAGAAGGCTTCACAGGTTCAGATTACTACCCGCACCCTGAACAGCTCTGTTTATACTGTAGAGTTTCAGGAGGGAAGCAATATCTTGAAGGCAGACCTCTTGCTTACATTTGATGCCAATGAGAAGTGTACCATCACTTCTCTCACCGATGGTGTTACTGCAACAGGTACTGGTTCTTGGGCTGACGATGCCTTGCTGTCTTGGAACAACAAGTATCGTGACTTGATGGAACTCAATGCTGAGATTACTTTCGCTGGCGGCGTTAAGAAGAATCTCAATGAGAAACTCGTTTGGTGGCGTAGTGGAGTAACCAAGGAGGAGTTCTCTTATACCTATAATAATTAATGATCGCATAAGTTATGAATAAACAAATATTAGTATCTGCACTCGGGGCCATGCTTTTGGCCTCTTGTGCAGACCACTTCGACCAGAATTTCGAGACCGTACGTCCTGATAAGGAAGCGCAGTATGGTTATCTGGAGCAATATGATGCCTTGAAGGAATACATCAAGGACCGTCCAAACTTCCACCTCGGAATCGGAACTACTGTAGATGAATATAACAAGAAGGAACTGGTGTATGCTTTGACCAACAGCAACTTTAACGAGACTGTAGCAGGCAACGCCATGAAGATGTCTTCTTGTGTTGCTGATGATGGTAGCATGAATTTTGATAAAGTAAGTGAATATGTTAAGAATGCTACCGATGCAGGCCTTTCTGTTTATGGCCATACCTTGGCTTGGCATGCTCAGCAGCCTAACAAGTATCTGAAGCGACTGATTGCAGATAAGGAGTTACCTCCTTCTTCTAATGTCACCCGTTGCTTGGTCATTAAGAATAAAGAGGCTGGTGGTCATTGGGATGCTCAATTATATTTCCCTGCTCAGTTATCTAAAGGGAAAAAATATGTCTTTACAATGAATGCAAAAGCTACTGCTCCTTTTGACTTAATTCTATGGGGAGCTCCAGGTGATGCAGATTTAGGCTCAATTTCAGTAGGTACTCAATGGAATGAATATACCGTTAAATTTACTCCGTCAGCCAATTATGAGAACTTTGTTTTTGCTGTAGGTAAACTGGGCGGTGAACTGGACATCAAGTCTTTGAGTATTTGTGAAGAAGGTTCTACCAATAATTTGATCGTAAATGGTGACATAAAAGGGGACGAAGTTCCTTGTAATAAACCTTATTCCTGGCATAAGGTAACTTCAGAAATTCAAGAAGTGGCCGAAAGTCAAGTGGTTGAAATCCCTGTAAGTGTTGGGCATCTTACCTTTGATGATGGTCAGAACCTCGGCGGATGGGGTATGGATAATGCGCCAAAGATTGTAAATGGTGTTTGTGAGGTTGGTAACAACGCATCCAAGGAAAATCCCTGGAATGCACAAGTTAACTATGAACCAGGTTTCACTTTCGAGAATGGTACAACCTATCACTTGAAGATGAAAATCAAGGGTTCTGTAGCTGGAGAATTTGGTGCTGGATTCCAGAATCCTGAAGGATACAAAGGCTGTGGTGACTTCTCTACCATTAAGGTTACAACTGATTGGAAGGACGTTGATGTGACTGCTACATGTAATGGTGACAATGCCTTGCGCCTGCTGCTGAATATCGGTAAATATGCGGGTACCCTCTATATTGATGATTTTGAAGTTTACTACACGAAGTCTTCAAATACCATTCCTCTTACAGATGAGGAGAAGAAGAACATTCTTACTCCTGTTTTGCAGAAGTGGATTTACGGCATGATGGAAGCTACTGAGGGCAAGGTGAAGGCTTGGGATGTTGTAAACGAGGCTATCTCTGGTAAAGATGGTAGCGAATTCTACCCTCTCCAGTCTGCCACACGTGGTACAGTTTCCGCCGATGATGCCAAGAACAATTTCTACTGGCAGGATTACCTGGGGGACATTGATTATGTTCGCACTGCTGTAGCTGCAGCTCGCAAGGGCTTTGCTGATGCTGGTGGAAATCCTGAGGAGTTGAAGCTCTTCATCAATGATTATAACCTCGAAACTGCTTACGACCAGAACAAGAAGCTCAAGAGCTTGATTCACTGGATTAAGGAGTGGGAAGCTGATGGCGTGACCAAGATTGATGGTATTGGCAGTCAGATGCACGTTACTTGCAGCATGGATCCTGCTAAGCAGAAGGAAAATGAGGAAGCTTACGTGAACATGCTCAACCTGATGGTTGAATCACATAAGTTGGTTCGTATCTCTGAGTTGGATATGGGCTTGGCGGATAAGGACGGCAACCTTGTAAATACTACTGATATGACCGAGGAACAGCACAAGGCAATGCGTGCTTACTACGAGTTTATCGTTAAGAAGTATCTTGAGATTGTTCCTGAGAATCAGCAGTGGGGTATCTGCCAGTGGTGTGTTACTGACAGTCCTGCCAATAGTGGTTGGCGTGCTGGTTTGCCAGTAGGCCTCTGGGATTTGGATTATTATCGCAAGCACACCTATGGTGGCTTTGCAGCAGGTCTTGGTGCTCCAGAATATTGGAAGGAAGCCAAGTAATTACTCTAAAAGACATTAGTTTTAGGTTTTATCATACAAAGATTAACCGAAAAAAATGTTAGTCGTTAAGGTTGGCTGTGTTGTGATGACACGGTCAACCTTTTTTATATAGTATAAAGTGTTGCTTTATATAGGAAATAGCTCATTTTATATCACTTTTCTCTTTTTCATAAACTATTTGTAACACCACATAAAGTTATAACCGACTTTTTATACTACCTTTGCCGACAGATTTGAGAAACAATTCAATCTTATAACATGATTTATTAACTTAATAACAAATTGTAAAGCTTATGAAAAAGTTGTTTACTTTGATGGCAGCAGCCCTGATGGCTGTAAGTGTGAATGCTCAGACAGAGACTCCTCTTGTTTTGGGTGGTGGTTGGAATGCAGGTTTTGCCGGCGATGCTGATGTTTATGACTTCACTATCTCCAAGCAGTGGGGTGCAGCAGAGTTTGCCTGCAACGTCAACTCTGCAGATTATCCTAAGTATATCCTCGAGTTCGAAGATCCGCTTCCTACCAACTGCCAGGTGAACTATACTTGGAAGACTTCTGCTGATGCTGAAGGTGAGGCTACTCCTGCTTATGGTCGTGCTGTGGGCGATGGAACTACCAAGAAGTTTGAGCTTTCTTTCGACCAGGAGCATCCTTACATCGTAGGTGTAAGCGTGCAGCATACCGATGCTGAGGAAGTGAACCTGAAAGTTAAGAAGATGATTTTGGTTGCTGCTGACGGTACTGAAAAGAAAATTGATGCCACCTTCACAGGTTGGGCTGGTACTGATAACACCGTATCTTATAAGGGTGTAGTTTCTTTCGATAAACAGTGGCAGCAGCTTGCTATCAATGGTTTGGCTGGCAAGAATAATGTTACAGTCAAGGTGAAACTGACTGAGCCAACCCCAAATGTCCAAATGTGTGTAGATTACGAGGATGATACTCATGAGTGGCCTTCATTCAACGGCAGCGATGAGACAATCTTCACCACTAAGGAAGATGCTGTCATCCAGACCATGGGTATCCAGTATACCGACCCAGAAAATAATCCTGCAAAGGTTTCAGTGCTCGGTGCCTGGTTGATTAATACAACCACAGGCATCTCTAACATCGAGAATGTCAAGCTGCAGGATGGCAAGTGCTTCAACCTTGCCGGTCAGCAGGTAGCCAAGGGTTACAAGGGCATAGTAATCAAGAATGGTAAAAAGATGGTTATCAAATAATAGGTGAAAGTCGGGACTTCTATTCGCAAGACCCTCACTTATGTACCAAAGAATGTAGAGAAATCACCGGCTCTGGTGATTTCTCTTCATGGTGTGAATCAGAATCCGGAGTATCTAAAGAATAACAATTATAAATTTTAAAAACTTAACGAAAGGGTTAATCTAAATTATATAATGAATAAATTATCATTCGTAGCATCAATGCTGATGATGTGCCTTCCGATGACGATGATGGCACAGAAAAACGGGGCGAAGGCGCAGGATAAGCCCGACC
>ERZ1026888.972-NODE-972-length-13874-cov-3.277951_pt1 | contig 13874 bp, 16 predicted proteins | sample MGYA00380174_ERZ1026888 | MGnify/ENA primary metagenome ERZ1026888 (study PRJEB33269, sample SAMEA4719810) | human gut metagenome | biome: human-associated habitat; feature: organic feature; material: feces | place: Cameroon | collected 2013-10 ...
GCAAAGCAGATCAACGAGATGCGGATGAAGGGGATGGGCTATAAAGCCATCGGAATGGCAATCGGACTGTCCCGTGACATCGTAAGGAATTACTGCAAGAGACATAACCTTGCCGGATACGCCACGGTGGTTTCAAAAAATATGAAACTCATGGTGGACGGTAAAGAGGTGTGCCACTTCTGCGGTAATCCGATCACGCAGCCGAAGACTGGCAGACCGAGAAGGTTCTGTTGTGAAAAATGCAGAAGGGAATGGTGGAAGGCACACCCGGAAGCAGTAAAGAAAAGCGAGAAGGCTTCCTACACGCTTGTATGTGAGCAGTGCGGGAAGCCTTTCATTTCCTATGGAAACAAGAACAGAAAATACTGCGGCCGTGAATGTTATTTCCGGCACAGGTTTTTAGCAGAGGAGGATATGGAAGATGCAGTTTCAGAGTTATAAAATAGCAGACCTTATCCCGGCTTCCTATAATCCGAGGAAGAAGTTAAAACCGGGTGATAAGGAATATGAAAAAATCAAGAACTCCATTAAGGAGTTCGGCTATGTCGAGCCAATCATCATCAACTCAGACATGACCATTATCGGAGGACACCAGAGAGCCACGGTCCTTGCAGACCTCGGATACACGGAAGTGGAATGTATCGTGGTCGATATCGACAAGACCAAGGAAAAGGCACTCAATGTAGCGCTCAATAAAATTACGGGCGAATGGAACAAGGAACTCCTGGCTGACCTTATCAAAGACCTTGAGGATTCAGATTTTGATGTCGGCATCACGGGCTTTGAACCACCGGAGATCGAACAGCTTTTTAATTCCGTGCATGATAAGAAGATCACGGAGGATGACTTTGATGTGGAAGCGGAGCTTGCAAAGCCGACCGTGGCAAAGACAGGTGATGTATGGCTGCTTGGAAAGCACCGTGTCATCTGCGGTGATTCCATTCTGCCGGAAACTTATGATAAGCTGATGGATGGACAGAAGGCAAATCTTGTCCTGACGGATCCGCCATACAATGTAAATGTTGAGGAGACGGCCGGCAAGATCAAAAACGACAACATGCCGGACGAGGATTTCTATAAGTTCCTGTTTGCTGCATTTGTAAATATGGAGCAGTCGATGGAGCAGGATGCTTCCATTTATGTGTTCCATGCAGATACGGAGGGGCTGAATTTCAGAAAGGCATTCAAGGATGCGGGATTCTATCTTTCCGGGTGCTGCATCTGGAAGAAGAACGCACTGGTTCTTGGAAGAAGCCCATACCAGTGGCAGCATGAGCCGTGTCTGTTCGGATGGAAGAAAGGCGGGAAGCACCAGTGGTATTCCGACAGGAAGCAGACCACCATCTGGGAATATGACCGTCCGAAGGCAAGCAAGGACCATCCGACCATGAAGCCTGTGGCGCTTATGGCCTATCCAATCCAGAACTCCTGCATGAGCAACTGCATCGTGCTTGATCCGTTCCTTGGTTCCGGCTCTACGCTGATCGCCTGTGAGCAGACACACCGTATCTGCTACGGCATCGAACTGGATGAGAAGTTTGTGGATGTGATCGTAAACCGCTACATTGAACAGTGCGGTTCGGATGCGGATGTATTTGTCATCCGTGACGATATGAAAATTTCATATCAGCAATTATGCAAGGGAGGGCAGTACAATGAAACAGATGACCTTCCTTGATTTATGTTCCGGCATCGGCGGCTTCAGACTCGGTCTTGAAACTGCCGGCCATAAATGCATCGGGTACTGTGAATATGATAAATTTGCAAGAGCCTCATATGAGGCAATGTATGATACGGAAGGAGAGTGGAAAGCTCATGATGTCACAAAACTCAAACCTGGAGATGTCCCCTATGCAGACATCTGGTGCTTCGGATTCCCATGCCAGGACATCTCCGTTGCCGGAAAACAGCGGGGACTGGTCGGAAAAAGAAGTGGAATATATTACAACATTATTGACCTCCTCAAAGGCAAAGAGGAAAATGCTAAACCCGCATACCTACTTGTTGAGAACGTTAAGAACCTGTTATCGATCAATTCAGGATTCGACTTTGCCTCAGTTCTGTCTGAAATGGACGAAGCAGGGTATGACTGTCGGTGGCAGGTGCTTAACTCCAAAAACTTCGGAGTCCCGCAGAACCGTGAGCGTGTGTTCATTATCGCAAATCTTAGAAGCAGAGGTAGACGAGAAATATTACCTCTCACCGGAGAAAACGCAGCAGCTCTTAACCAGCTTATAGGAGGTATGCAAGGCTACCGTGTTTATGGGACGGACGGCATTTCCGCAACCCTTGTGGGAAATGCGGGCGGTGTCGGGGCCAAGACAGGGCTTTACTTTATTGACCAGAGCAACCATGATCCGAAGATCACGGATACGGCAAGATGCCTGACAGCGAGGTACACAGCCGGGATGACCAACCATACCGCCATGAACTCAGCCGTGCTGGAAGTCCACCCGGTGCTTACACCGGAGCGGATGGAGAAACGGCAGAACGGCAGAAGGATGAAAGAGGACGGAGAGCCGATGTTCACCCTGACCTCTCAGGACAGGCACGGTGTGTATGTCTGTGAAAAGGTGGATTCCGTCAAAGTAAAAAATGCCACGAAGGCAGGATATGAAGTGGCACGGGAAGGGGACGGTATCAACCTTGCCTATCCGGATAGTGAGACAAGAAGGGGAAGGGTAGGAAAAGGATGCTCCCAGACACTGGACTGTTCCGGGCAGATGGGAACGCTCATGAGGGGCGGACGCATCAGACGGCTGACTCCGAGGGAGTGCTTCCGCTTACAGGGATTTTCTGATGAGCTTTTTGACCGTGCCTCTGCCGTCAACTCCGATGCAGCTTTATAAACAGGCCGGAAATGCAGTCACTGCAACGGTCGCTTATGCGGTTGCGATGTCACTTCCGGAGTCCAGAAGCTGACATTACATTTTCTTTTGGAAAGTACCATTATCTGCTTGACTATACGGGCATTCAGAGTGATATATGGTACTACCAAAAGGAAAGGAGACCAGCAGAATGGAAATTATCACAAATGCTGAGAACAGGAAAGAATTAGTGAAAGCCTTATCCGGACATTTCGGACAGAGGTCAGAATACCTTGGACCGCCATCCTTTGCATACCGCATCGGAAGCATCACGGTGGACAGGGACGCAAAGGTCATACTTGAAGATGACAGCATGGAAGACGAGGTGAGAAGGGTGCTTTTCCAGAATGACGTGGCAGAAGAGACACAGGAAACACAGACGGAAGAACCGGAAGCAGAGATCAAAATACCGATCGGCAGCATGACACCGCAGGGCATCATCAACCTGATAAACATGATGCATTCCAAACAGTACCTTATCAACAGGGCAGTCGGAAGGGAGTGCATTTCCATAGCAGACAGCCTTATAAATGCCCTTGCCGAAAGTACCTTTGAAGATATGGAGACGGCAGCAGGGTTCATTACGGAACAGGGCGGATGCAGCGGTGTCACCTTTGCAGACGGCAACATCGAATTCACGGGATTTCCGCATACCGATAACATGATGGAATACTGCAGACTTGCATCGGCAATGGTAAAGAAAGCATCGGAACAGAAACGTGTGAATCCGAAACAGATCATTGAAGAGAATGAAAAATATTACATGAGGGCATGGCTGGTATCCATCGGATTTGGCGGGAGCGAAGGAAAGGAAACAAGATCCTTCTTCCTTAAGGGGCTGAAAGGTCATACGGCATTCCGGACCCCGGAAGATGCAGAAAAGTGGAAAGCCAACCGCAGGGCAGAAAGGGGGTCAACGGTATGTTCGGAGTAAGCAGACAGACACTTGAGAGACTGAGGAAGGAATATCCTGCGGGAACCAGGGTGGAGCTTATCCGCCTTGATGATCCCTACCGAAAGATTCCGTCAGGAACCATCGGAACGGTGGAGTTTGTGGATGATGCAGGACAGCTCCACACAGTATGGGACGGATATGGCTCTCTTGCGATGATCTACGGAGTAGATGAATGGCGTAAAATACAGTCATAATATACACAGTTTTCCCTTGAAATCTTTGTGTAGTTTATGGCTCACATATAACTGGATATATGTGTGTTTTAGAGCGAATATGTACCTACCGAAAGGGAAGAAAACAAACGGAGGTACAAGCCATGAACGAAAGGATTACAAAGCAGATCGAGGAAATGAAGAAACAGACCATCGGGGTCGAGGTTGAGATGAACAACATCCGAAGGGATAAGGCGGCAGAACTTGCAGCTGCATTCTTCGGAACAGGAAGATTTGAAAACACGGCTTCCAGAAACGGATATTATACATGGTCCGCATGGGATGCAAGCGGAAGGGAATGGAAATTCCAGAAGGACGTCAGCATTGCGGGACCGGATGATAAAAAATGCGAGCTGGTCACACCGATCCTTCGCTACGAAGACATCGAACTTCTTCAGGAACTGATAAGAAAGCTCAGACATGCGGGAGCCAAGAGTGATGCAACAAGGGGATGCGGAGTCCACATCCACATCGGAGCAAAAGGGCACACACCACAGACTTTAAGAAACCTTGCAAACATCATGGCGGGACACGAGAACCTTTTAGCGGATGCCTTAAACCTCGACAGCTGGCGGATGAGCCGTTACTGCAAAACGGTAGACCCAAGATTCCTTAAGGAACTCAACAAAAAGAAACCGAAAACGATGGCAGCCCTGGCGGACATCTGGTACACAGCAAACGGGGCGGGATACGGAAGAAACAACCATTACAATGAAAGCCGATACCATATGTTAAACTACCATGCCACTTTTACAAAAGGGACGGTCGAGTTCAGACTTTTCCAATTTGATGCCCCGGCTGACGGAAAGCTGAACGGACTGCATGCGGGACAGCTGAAGAGCTACATCCAGCTCTGCCTTGCCTTAAGCCAGATGGCAAAGGAAGTAAGAACGGCAAGTCCGAAACCGCAGCAGACGGAAAATCCGAAATACGCAATGAGGACATGGCTTTTGAGGCTCGGATTCATTGGGGATGAATTCAAGACCGCAAGGGACATCCTTACAAAGAGACTTGCAGGAGACACTGCTTTCAGAAGCGGAAGGGCTGCTTGAAGAGAACAGCCTCCTGCCACCTTGGAGCACTGACCGCCATGAGCGGTCTTAAGGTGGTAGAAGGGTGTTCCCTTCAGAAAGGATGGAAACATTATGAAAAGATATTACATTGCTTATGGCAGCAACCTGAACATCAGACAGATGCGGATACGATGCCCTCACGCAAGGGTGATCGGTACTGCAGTCATACACGATTATGAGCTTCTCTTTAAAGGAAGCCGTACGGGAGCCTATCTTACCATTGAGCCGAAGGAAGGCAGCGAGGTTCCCGTGGCGGTATGGGAAGTCACGGAGTCGGATGAGGCGGCACTTGACCGCTACGAAGGATATCCGGTGTTTTATTACAAAAAAGAAATGGAACTTGATATCAGGGGCATCCGCACGGGGAAGATACGCAGAAGGAAGTGCTTTATGTACATCATGCATGAAGAACGGAAGATCGGAGTACCTTCCCTTTCGTATGTCAGCACATGCCTTCAGGGGTACATCAGCTTTGGGTTTGACGAGCATTACCTTTCCGAGGCACAGATAAAAGCAGTGGAGGTGGCAGGACATGAAGAGTGAAACACTGCACATACGGATATGCCCCCGCTGCGGGGCATCCTACGGAAGGACATCCGCCCTTTCAAGGGAAGACGGCAGAACGCTTATCTGCCCGGACTGTGGGACACGTGAGGCGCTTGAGAGCATTGGTGTCGGGGCAGAGGAACAGGAACAGATCCTTGAAGCCATCCACAGGTCGCAGCGGTAAAATCCACAATTTCTTCCACAGATCTTTGTGTACATTATGATGCTTAAATGACTGGATATATGTACGGTTTAGAGCGAATATGTACCTACCGAAAGGGAAAACAAAGAAAAAAAAGCGGAGGTACAAAACCATGAAGAGAATTGAGATTTTTGAAAAAGCCATGAACGAGGGAGGAAGCCTTAAGGCTTACGGAATCAACAGCACATTGTTTGCAGCATACAGAGACTGCCAGGAAACAGGAAACGATAACATTGATTTCAACGGAGTCATCTGGGATTACGACATTCCGGAAATTGTAAAGGCTTTAAAGGAAAACGGCATCAGCGAATTTACGATAAGCAGTACATTTTCAAGCCTGATCGAAACCCTCGCGGCATTTGAAAAGGAAGGCATCACGATGGCAGGGCTTACCGAGGTGAATGCAACATACTCGGATTGGAAAACAGGAAAGAAAGCAAGAATTCCGGCAATCAGAATGACACTTTAAGAATAAACACACAAAACGGAAGGCCTCTTCGGAGGTCTTTTTATTATGCCATTTACGGGGAGGTGAGGACAGTGGCACAGAGAGGAAGAAAACCAAAGCCTACGGTAGTAAAGGTGCTTGAGGGCAATCCGGGCAAGAGAAGCCTTAATACGGGCGAACCAAAGCCTGAGAAAAAGGCCCCGCGCTGTCCGGCATGGCTTGAGGATGAGGCAAAGAAGGAATGGAAGCGGATGGCAAAACAGCTGGAGCATCTGGGGATCCTTACCGAGATCGATATGGCAGCATTCGCAGGATACTGCCAGGCATATGCGAGATGGAAAGAGGCAGAGGAGTTCATTACACAGCACGGGACCATCGTAAAGACCCCGAGCGGATACTGGCAGCAGGTACCGCAGGTGTCCATTGCCCAGACCTATCTGAAGATCATGAATAAGTTTTGTGAGCAGTTCGGACTGACCCCGTCCGCAAGAAGCCGTATCTCCACGGACAGCGGTGAGGATAAGCAGAACGATGAAATGGAGCTTCTGCTTGTGAAAGGCGGTGCAGGATAATGTTTGACAAGGCAAAAGCAGACCATGCGGTCAATTTTATAAACTGCCTGAAACACACCAAAGGAAGGTGGCGGGGAGTTCCGTTTGAACTTCTCCCGTGGCAGGACGAGATCATCCGTACCCTTTATGGGACGGTAAAGGAAAACGGATACAGGCAGTACAATACCTGTTACTGTGAGATACCAAAGAAAAACGGGAAATCGGAGCTGGCGGCTGCCATTGCACTGTATATGACATGCGGTGACGGTGAATGGGGAGCAGAGGTTTACGGCTGTGCTTCCGACAGGCAGCAGGCTTCCATCGTATTTGATGTCGCAGTGGATATGGTGGACCAGTGTCCGGCACTGAAGAAAAGGATCAAGCCCGTCATGTCCGTAAAAAGGCTTGTATATAAACCGACCAACAGCTTCTACCAGGTGCTGTCGGCAGAGGCATACACAAAGCATGGACTGAACGTCCATGCGGTCATTTTTGATGAGCTGCACGCACAGCCGAACAGGGAACTGTTTGATGTTATGACCAAGGGTTCCGGTGATGCCAGGACACAGCCGTTGTTCTTCCTGATCACGACAGCCGGGACAGACCGGAATTCCGTGTGCTTTGAACAGCACCAGAAGGCTCTGGATATCATAGAGGGAAGAAAGATAGACCCAACATTTTATCCTGTGATCTACGGGGCATCCGATGAGGATGACTGGTCGAGTGAGGACGTGTGGTACAAGGCAAATCCGTCACTCGGATACACGATTGACATTGAGAAAGTGCAGAATGCATATATCAGTGCAAAAGAGAATGCAGCAGAGGAGAACGTATTCCGGCAGCTCCGTCTGAACCAGTGGGTGAAACAGAGCACCAGGTGGATGCAGATGGATAAGTGGGATGCCTGTTCCTTTGCCGTGAATGAGGAGGAGCTTCTCGGAAGGGAATGCTATGGCGGACTCGACCTTTCCAGTTCCATGGATATCACGGCATTCGTGCTTGTGTTCCCACCAAGGAATGATACGGAGAAATATGTGATCCTTCCGTACTTCTGGATACCGGAGGATAACATGAGGCTGCGTGTCCGAAGGGACCATGTTCCATATGATGTATGGGCAGCAGAAGGGTGCTTAAAGACCACGGAAGGAAATGTCATCCATTATGGATTTATCGAGCAGTTTATAGATGAACTTGGCACGAAGTTTCATATCAAGGAGATCGCATTTGACCGATGGGGAGCTGTGCAGATGGTGCAGAACCTTGAAGGCATGGGATTTACCGTTGTCCCGTTCGGACAGGGTTATAAGGATATGAGTCCACCGACAAAAGAACTGATGAAACTGACATTGGAGGAGCGGATTGCACATGGCGGACATAAGGTGCTGCGTTGGATGATGGATAATGTGTTTGTCCGTCAGGATCCGGCGGGAAACATCAAAATGGATAAGGAAAAATCCACGGAGAAGATTGACGGGGCCGTTGCAACCGTTATGGCACTTGACCGTGCAATCAGAAATGAAGGCAGTGACGGAAGCGTGTATGATGACAGGGGTATTCTTGTATTCTGATGCAGCCGTGTATGATTCTGTAAAATCATAATCCGGCTGCATGTTTCTGTGTTAAGATATAGGAAAAGCACAGGGAGGCATTTCGTATGCAGGAAGAATTTTTTATGAACAGTATGGAAAAAGACCCCAAACTTAGCGGTGAGCACGGGGCGCAGACAAGGAAGTCCCTTGCACTGAAAGCAGAGGAGATCCTCGGACTGGATCTGGAAACAGTGGTAGCGGATGATGACCTTATGTATGATTCGCTGATGAAACTGAAACCGCTTGAGAACCCAAAGAAAAATCCAATGCAGAATGCACTGAGAAAATATTATTACTACAGGAATGGGAAAGAGTTCCCACGACTGAACAATTATCAGAGATGATCAGGAACGGCGCTTCTTCGGAGGTGCTTTTTTTGTACCCATTTTTTAGGAGGTGTCACATGGGAATTAAGAGTTTATTCGGATTCGGACAGGCAAGGGATAAGCCTGTGGATAAGGCAGCAGATGCAGGATATTCGTTTCTGTTTGGTAGGACAACAAGCGGAAAGCCTGTCAATGAAAGAACTGCGATGCAGACTACGGCAGTGTATGCCTGTGTGAGGATACTGGCGGAGGCAGTCGCATCCTTACCGCTTCATGTATATGAATATCAGGATGACGGAGGCAAGAAGCTGGTGCATGACCATCCGCTATATTATCTGCTCCATGATGAGCCGAACCCGGAGATGACTTCATTTGTGTTTAGGGAAACACTGATGAGTCATCTTTTAATATGGGGAAATGCTTATGCCCAGATCATAAGGGACGGGGCAGGAAGGGTGCTTGGTCTGTATCCGCTACTTCCAGACAAGATGGAGGTGCAGAGGGATGACAAAGGAAACATCTATTATGTGTATTCCAGAAACAGTGATGAGAACCCTACGTTCAAGGAATATGGAAATATCAAACTGAAAGCCGAGGATGTGCTTCATATCCCCGGACTTGGGTTTGACGGACTGATCGGATATTCCCCGATTGCGATGGCAAAGAACGCTGTCGGCATGACGCTTGCCTGTGAGGAATACGGGGCGAGTTTCTTTGCAAACGGGGCGAATCCGGGCGGTGTCCTGGAGCATCCGGGTGTCCTGAAAGACCCGTCAAAGGTGAGGGAGTCCTGGAACTCCGTGTACAGGGGCGTGAGTAACGCACACAAGATCGCAGTGCTTGAGGAAGGCATGAAGTACCAGCAGATTGGCATCCCGCCGGAAGAGGCACAGTTCCTTGAAACAAGGAAATTCCAGATCAATGAGATCGCAAGGCTTTACAGGATACCGCCACATATGGTCGGGGACCTTGATAAGTCGAGCTTTTCCAATATCGAGCAGCAGTCCTTGGAGTTCGTAAAATACACACTTGATCCGTGGGTGATCAGATGGGAGCAGTCCTTACAGAGATCGCTCCTTCTGCCGGGAGAGAAAGGAAAGTATTTTATCAAGCTGAATGTGGACGGTCTGCTCCGTGGGGATTACCAGTCGAGGATGAACGGCTATGCAGTCGGAAGGCAGAACGGATGGTTTTCTGCCAATGACATCCGTGAGATGGAAAACATGAACCCGATCCCGGATGAGGAAGGGGGAAACCTGTATCTGATAAACGGTGCAATGACCAAACTTGCGGATGCAGGAGCTTTTGCAAAGACGGATACGGGGCAGCAGAACGCTCCAGCACAGGAAAACAGCGGAAAGAGAGGTAAACGATGAAGCGGAAGTTTTGGAACTGGATAAAGAATGAAGATGAGAGCGTGCCTGACATGGAAAGGACGCTCTTTTTAAATGGCATGATCTCGGATGAAACATGGTACGGGGATGAAGTGACACCGCAGCTTTTCAAGGATGAACTGAATGCCGGAAATGGAAATATCACGGTGTGGATCAATTCTCCGGGCGGTGATGTGTTCGCGGCAGCACAAATCTATAACATGCTCCGTGACTATAAGGGAAGCGTGACAGTCAAGATAGACGGTATTGCAGCTTCGGCAGCATCCGTGATCGCAATGGCAGGAGACACGGTCTGTGTATCCCCTGTTGCAATGATGATGATCCACAATCCTGCGACCATGGCAATGGGCGAGACAAGGGATATGCAGAAAGCAATCGCCATGTTGAATGAGGTCAAGGAATCGATCTTAAATGCCTATGAATTCAAGACGGGGCTTACCCGTGCAAGGCTCTCCCACATGATGGATGATGAGACCTGGTTCAATGCGAAGAAGGCAGTGGAGCTTGGATTTGCGGATAAGATACTCTTTTCTTCCGGTGAGACGGATGAAGAGAAGAAAAAGCCTGAAAAGCCGGAAAAAGAACCGGAGGAAGGTGGTGATGGAGAGGAAGGAAAAGAAAAGGAAGACGAGGATAAGGACAAGAAAAAGAAGTTCCCGTTCCAGCAGGATTCCATGATGTATTCCACCAAGGCGATGAATGAATCGTTCCTTTCCAGGGTATCCCGTGTGGATGCCATGATACCAGTCAGCCAGTTAGAAAAAAGACTGAGTCTTTTAACACATTAAGGAGGATTTCAAGATGAGTAAGATTTTAGAATTAAGAGAAAAAAGAGCAAAGGCATGGGAAGCAGCAAAGACATTCCTCGATGCCAAGAGAACACAGGAAGGCTTTGTGTCCGCTGAGGATGCAGCAACCTACGACAAGATGGAAAATGATGTCGTAAATCTCGGAAAGGAGATCGAGAGACTGGAAAGACAGGCTGCCATCGATGCAGAACTTTCCAAGGCAACAAGCACACCGATCACCAACAAGCCGGATGCAAAGACTGGCGGTGACACAAAGACCGGAAGGGCAACCGATGAGTACAGAAAAGCGTTCTGGAACGGCATGAGAAACAAGGTGCTGTCCTATGAAGTACAGAATGCCCTTACCATCGGCACGGATTCCGAGGGCGGTTATCTTGTACCGGATGAGTACGAGAAGAAACTGGTGGAAGCATTGGAAGAGGAAGTATTCTTCCGTAACCTTGCAACCGTCATCAAGACATCAAGCGGTGACCGTAAGATCCCAATCGTTACATCCAAGGGTGAGGCAGCATGGATCGATGAGGGCGGTCAGTTCCCGGAATCTGATGACAGCTTCGGACAGACAACCATCAGTGCCTTTAAGCTGGCAACCATGATCAAGGTGTCCGATGAACTCTTAAATGACAGTGTGTTCAATATCGAGCAGTACATCTCAAGGGAGTTCGGAAGAAGGATCGGCACGAAGGAAGAGGAGGCGTTCTTTATCGGTGACGGCAAGGGCAAGCCTACCGGAATCTTCAATGCCACAGGCGGTGCTGAGACAGGCGTGACATCCACCGGAACATCCATTACGTTTGATGATGTCATGGATCTTTACTATTCCCTCCGTGCCCCTTACCGTAACAAGGCGGTATGGCTTTTAAATGATTCGACCATAAAGGCAATCAGAAAACTGAAGGACGGAAACGGAAATTATATCTGGCAGCCGTCCGTAAGGGAAGGAGAGCCGGATAAGATCTTAAACCGTCCTTACCGCACATCCATCTATGTGCCGGAGCTTGCTGCCGGAAACCGTGTCATGGCATTCGGTGATTACAGTTACTACTGGATCGCGGACCGCCAGGGCAGAAGTTTCAAGAGACTGAATGAGCTTTATGCTACAACTGGACAGGTAGGATTCCTTGCTTCCGAGCGTGTGGACGGCAAGCTGATCCTTTCCGAGGCAGTCAAGACACTTGATATCAAGGCTGCCGGAAAGTAGGGGTGGCAGGATGTTCGTAACGCTTGAGGAAGCCAAAGGGTATCTCAGGGTCGATTCGTCAGACGAGGATGAACTCATCCTCCGTCTGATGGAAACATCCGACCGCCTGATCTTAGATGTGACAAGGCAACACTCGGAAGAACTCAAAGAGTATGAATCTGTTGTCCGTACTGCAGAACTGTATGTTATTGCTTACCTGTATGAGCATCGGGAAGAAGCAGATCATAAGACAATGACGGAAACACTGAAGTATCTGTTTTTTGGAATCAGGAGGGAGATATTCTGATGATAGAACTCATGCGTGAACGGATCACGATACAGAAAAGCAGCACGAAGAAGGATGGGACAGGAAACCATACCCTTGTATGGAGTGACCACTATAAATGTTATTCCTACGTGAATAATCTTTCCGGTAAGGAGTACTGGGAAGCAAAACAGGTCAATGCGGAAATGGAACTTGATTTTGTCATCCGTTACTGCAGTGAGGTGTCCGCTCTTAACACGGAGCATTTCCGCATCCTGTTCCGTGGGAATATTTATAATATTACGTTTGTTGACAACGTGCAGTATAGGAATAAGACAATGAAGATCAGGGCTGCCCTGGCAAAGAGGTGAGGAGATGGCAGAGAGAAGAACGACCGTTGACGGTCTGGCAGATGCGATCATGGATGGTCTGAAGGAATATGCAGACCTCGCCACGGATACCGTCAAGGATGCGGTAAAGGATGTATCCAAGACCGTGAAGAAGGATATACAGGCAAATGCCCCGAAGCGGACAGGAAGGTATAAGAAGAGCTGGACGGTCAAAAAGACAGCGGAGAGCAGCAACTCCCTTACCATGACGGTCCATTCTAAGGACAGATACCAGATTGCCCATCTCTTGGAACACGGCCATGCAAAACGAGGCGGGGGCAGGGTAGCCGGAAGGGAGCATATTGCCCCGGCTGAAGAAAAGGGAAACAGGGAGCTGGTGCAGAAGATAGAGAGGGGGTTGCGTTCGTGACGCATGAAGAAGTCATGGCAGTGATGGAAGAAATCGGACTTCCATATGCCTATCATCACTTTGCGGAAGGAGAATCCCCAGATCCGCCTTTTGCAGTATTCCTGTATCCGGGAAGCAGCAATTTCTCTGCAGACGGGAAAGTCTATTTTAAGACAAACCGTCTGAACATAGAGATCTACACGGATATAAAAAATATAGAATTGGAACAGCAGACAGAAGCCGTGCTTGATGGGCATGGCATTTTTTATGAAAAAAGCGAAGTATGGATCGAATCTGAAAATCTGTATGAGGTGCTTTATCAGATGGAGGTATAGAAGATGGCGAATAAAAAGAATAAAGTCAAATTTAATATCTGCAACGTGCATTACGCACCGATTACGGTTGCAGAGGAAGGTACGGTCAGCTTTGGGACACCCGTGCCGATGCCCGGTGCCGTTTCCATCAGCATGGATCCGACAGGAGAGCCGGAGTCATTTTATGCGGACGGCATTGAATATTACGTGATCAATAACAACCAGGGATACGATGGTGACCTTGAACTTGCCATGATCCCTGAATCATTCCGCACGGATATCTTAAAAGAGGAGCAGGATGCCAATAAGGTGCTTGTGGAGAATGCAAATTCCGAGACAGGCAGTTTTGCACTCCTGTTTGAGTTTGACGGAGATATCCGCAAGATCCGCCATGTGCTCTATAAC
>ERZ1026888.973-NODE-973-length-13869-cov-40.708991_pt1 | contig 13869 bp, 12 predicted proteins | sample MGYA00380174_ERZ1026888 | MGnify/ENA primary metagenome ERZ1026888 (study PRJEB33269, sample SAMEA4719810) | human gut metagenome | biome: human-associated habitat; feature: organic feature; material: feces | place: Cameroon | collected 2013-10 ...
TGTACTGCGAGATGGCGAACGCATTCTGCTTCTCGGTCTTCACCAGGTCGGTGTCTTTCTTGTCCGGCTCCTTGCCGTCCTTCTTAGCCTGGTTGATACGTGACTTTGCCTGGTTGATCTCAAGGAGGTTTGCGTTCACGCTGCGCATTACGATGCTGTAGTTAATCATACTCTGTTCTGTGTTTAAGAGTTCACTGAATCACAACTACCCGGAAGCCCTCGTTTCTGCCCGATTTTGGGTCTTAATAGATGACCGGCGCCTGCCATCATTTAAGCCCAGCTCCGGTCTTCATAGATGACCGGTTTTCGGCATAATAGGCTGTTCCTTCGATTGCCGCTGCAAAGATACAAAATTTCAAAGGCGAAAGCAAGTTTTTATCGGAATAAGATGGTAAAAATGGCGTAAGCAACTGATATACAGATATGTAACTATTGGCGATATTTACACGTTTCGTTTCAACCAGCATTTTCCTTTCGTTCTGAAGGTGGGCAGAAGCTTTTTACGTCTTCTGGGTCATTTCGGGTCAAAGTCATTTCGGGTCATTTTCATTTTCGGGGCGCAAAGTCACTCATAGTATAATATAAATAATTATTTATATTATACTATGGCTGAAAATGACATTGCATTTTCAAAATGACCCGAAATGACTTTGACCCAAAATGACCCGATAGAGGGTTTGGCTTGATTCTGAAAGATGCAACGCTGTGTTGTTGTAAGATGTTGTTTAACAGCAAGATATTGCCAACTAGTGAAAGTTGTACTTTCTTAGAATTGTATCTTTAAAAGTTATAGATTCTCTTCTGTTTTTCTATACTCTCCCTCTTCGTTTTGTCTTGATATTGTGTAAATCTGTTAAGTTATTTCTGAATTTTTACCGTTTTTCAAGCAGAAAAACCTCATTTCCCATCTTATTTTGGCCGTTCTGAGGGGTGAAAATTGCCTTTTGAGCCTCATTTTCTGGGCTTCGAGCGTGTTTTTCTACCAGCCTTTGCAAAAGCTCTCTCTCTTGTTTTTTATTTAGAAAGTGCAATGTTCTATAACAAAGAAAAGTGGCTCTGTTTGGTATAAGGTTGAATATTAAAGAGATAGAGTAAGTAGATGAGTATGATAATATCTGATATTTCCCAAAGTTGCAAAAATGCGATAAACTGGTGATTTTTCTTGTTTAAAAGGCTTTTTTTCTCGTTTTTTGTGTTTATATTCTATAGTAATCGTTGATTTTTCGCCATTTTTTTGTAAATTTGAGGGGGCCATTTCTATGTACCGCATGGAATCGGCGGTTGAGTTCGTAATTAAACAACATAAACACAATGGAATCAGAATACCTATACAATACCGATAATCGTTACGGTTTTCGTCTGAAAATCAAATCAGAAGAAGACCTGTTTGTTATAGATGAGGCTACAGGAGCCAAGAAATACACCCCTATAACCAAAGAAGATGTTGCCCTGTTTAAGAGAGAGGCTGAACATTTATGTAAGGAGATTCAATATGCTATAGAAGACATTCAATGGAATACTGGAAAGCATAAGGGTCTAACCTATTATTATCATATTTACCAAGACCTTGCCGAGCAATTGACAGATTTTCTTAAATATATTCATAAGCTCCATAAGAAAGTCTATATTACCATCTACAAAAGCTATGATAATGAACTGATGGCTATCTATACGGAAATCTTAGAGAAGGTGCTGAATGACATTCAGACCATCGCCCGAAAGCATGCAGACTATCTGCTGGATGTGGAGGAGTATGGTCAGATGCCCAGTGGCAAAGATCTTTTCAAGCTGTGTGAGAAGCAGGAGGCTCCGGCTGACGCAGACCTTTCGAACTATGAGTCTCACTACAAGAACTTTATCTCTAGCGGATTGAAGTTGGCTTTGGAGAAGACCGTCGCCACGGTTACCTACATATACAGAGAATTTACCGATTTGTACAAGACCCGAGTTTTCCGCACCGACCACGAAGCTGCCATCATTTATCATTACATCAAAAGAAGATTTGATGAGCATACGCTACCTGCTCATCTGGAGCATGTAGCCAAGGTGCAGAAGCGTCATCTGAAAGAGAGAAGAATAGATATTACCACTTTGAGCTTACAGAAAGTGATGAGTGAAGTAGAGGGGAAATTCAACAATTATACGCTTTGTTCTATCTGGTTCAATAATGTGGAGGATGAGGAGAATGAGGAGGAGCTTGTCCACATGCTTGTAGGAGAGGAGGCTTCGCCCGGGGATTTTGAAAATCTGTTTATGTATCAGGGTGAGCATGATATGTTGGCGGTAGAAATAGCCAGGGCTGATGAGTATGAGCGAAATGGCGATTCTTTCTTTGCCAACTGGGTAGATCCTGCCAAGCTGAAGAAGAGGCTGGAGTTCTGGCTAAAGGGCAACATTACGAAGCAGCAGGACTGGTACATTGTGTGGTGTCTGATGAAATATACGTTCCACATGGTGAAGGAGGATAAGGACAAGTCAGCCTTTGCCGCCCGCATGAACCTGATGTTTCCGGAAGTAGAAAAGAGGTGCGTGGTGGAGTCGTTCAGAAAGCAGGAAACGCAGATGAACCACAACCGCCCCTTTGATGAGTGGCTTGCAGATTCCGATCCCGATTATCATACCGCCCAGGAGCTGTATTATAAGCTGGAGAAGAAAGATGGGTATATGAGAAGTTTTGGTGTTGATATTGGAAAGTAGAGATGGGGAAGGTGCGATGGGGAGGTGCACCTTCTCCATTTTCTCTGTTCTGTTTAACGGAATGAGCGAATAAATACTTTCAATGCGCCTGGAACAAACAGAAGTATAAGCAGCAAAGCTGGGCATAAGAAAATAATTCCAACTAGTACTACTATAACTGCGATTATTGCTCCAGCCTTCCTTCCACTGTTAACTACTTTCTTTTCGCTGGTCTCGGTTGAAGGTAGTTCCTTGTGAAAAGTATATTTCTTGTTTGCTATCTTGTTTTCAACCAGCCATGAAGCTATAGAAAATACGTCAATTTTCTTGCATCCTTCCGGCAAAGTTTTGAGCGTATTCTCGGAGACTCTTTCGCCAATGATGACTGCCGTATAAGAATCGCTTTTAGTAACCATATAGCCAGCTTTCTGCAACATTTCGATCAAGTTGTCTTGCGTGCCTATGTGGACCTCGTAAATTCTATCTAGAATATCTGTACCTTCAGCACCGGCCTCCTTATCCAAAACTCGATCGGGCATTCTTCCGATTATTCGGATGATGTCTTTATCTTTCGATAAGTCAATAACACTATTCATAATTAAAATCGTAAACTTCTTTTTCGAACCCTTACTTGCTTTGAATCGAGAAACCTAGCATTCTAGCTTTTTGTTCCAACTCAATGGCTTTTTCTGCCATTTCATGAGTTTTTAACTTGATTAAAGAACGTCGTTTATCAGCATACCCTAATGCTCGCATTCTCTCTACCATAGTAAGCTTCCCTGTTTGTTTTCCCCATTCTGCGATAGCACTCCATAAAGGTGCAGGTATAGAAAAAACCTGCTCTATTAGTCCGTCTTTCTCTTCGATTTCAGAAATAGTTGCAGATGCTTTTTCACTAAAGGTCAAAAGCTGAAATTTTATATCCTTCAATGCATCCAATTTAACTTTTAGCTCAGTCCAACATATTTCTTCTTTTGGATATTGGGGCTTGAAATCAGCAAACAAATGATCATTTATCAACGTGGCTAGCTGTTTGATAACAGACTTCAATCCATTTTTTACTTTTTTATTTTTCCAAATGTAATCAAGATTAAACTCCTTGTTGGTTAAGTATGCTATGGATGAAATTATGTAATTAGTTATTCTATTTGAATAAGTGCCGAATAAGTTTCGAAAACTCTCTTTTACATAATTATTAACGTAACTATAAAGTAAGTACAGAGATACGATGTTTCTGTAGTATTTTCCATCGATTTTAACTTCAGTATCTTCACGTAATCCGGAAAAATAGGTTACAGCCACAATTTCTTTGCTTTTACAAGCCTGATAAGGCCTCATATCCCAGAGTAAAGCATATTTGGCAACATCTGCTTTCCCCAGCACTTGTGCTTTAGGGTATGTACTATTAAATATAGTTTTATCGTACCCAAATAAATTTGAGACCTCATTTCTGTACTGTCCTCTTTTTCTTTCAAAATACCATCGAGTCTGAGTTGTGGGCTCTGTTTTTGTCCGACTTACTCTTTCTAAGTCTTTTAAGAATTCATCACCTGAAAGAAAATCAGAGCGCTTTATAGCTGTTTGACTATTTGCAGATGTTGAAATTTCTTTAACGATTTCAGAATAGTCTTGCTCGTCTTTTATTACACTGATTTTCATAGGGACAAAGACCCTACTTAAATCACACTCTTGCATAGATGCAATGGATGCTGTTGTCTGTCCTCCATTTACAATTTGTAAATCAGTTATTTTTGTTATATATGGAGCTGCTTTGCTGCCTCCGGAACCAAATTCAACATGTTTGGCGGTAGCAGAGATTCCATTATTAAAAGAAAAGAACATTTCTGGTCTTTCCTTTATTGTCTTACAGATTTGGCGATTTACCTTGTTTGTTTTTTGTAAGAAAAGACGAACATTGCCTTCAAGTAAAGTTTGCTTGTATTGCTCATATATTTTTGCCAAGATGCTTCCTGGCATTATTGCAAAATATGCGTCAACTTTTGGATTTTCATCCTCAACTCTGAGACATTGGATCTTTGTATTATAATTTAGACGAAAATCAATTTCTATGGCCTCGCTACCTGAGTTTATTGCGTTCATTCTATATACTCGGGATAAATCCCAGGTACTATATTCCATAAAAATATGTTCATACTCATTTTCTTCGGAGAAATTTAATATAGGAGAAGGGTCTACTATTCCGTTTGTTAAAAAGTATAGACGGACTCTTTGTATATTATTTCGAACCTCCTTTATAAGAGCAATCGCATTTTTTGCATCTTCGCTAACTTCTGCACCAAAAAAAGGAATATTTCTTAATGCCTCTCGGTAAAAATTGCTAATGTTACTGTATTTATCCTGCACTGTATCTACACCAATTTTAGCTGTTGGAGTAGAAGCTTTTGAAAATAAGAATAAATCAAGTGATTCCAGGTCTTCATTATATGAATATGCTGTTAACATAGCTTGTCCCTTTTTGAATTGGCATAATTCATAGTTAGAAATTTCCCCATATTCACACATTAAGTCCAATATGTTACGAGCAAGTTCTACTTCTATGCACGTACCATTATTATTAGCATTTTCTAATGCTAATGCATATTGTTCACTTGCAAAACTCTTTGTATCCATACTTTTTTCCTTATCTTTTTTGTTGTAGTTCTTTCGTTTTGAGATTTGCTCAATAGTTTATCATCATTTAAAGATGATTTTTTTCTGTATTTTGATTGAATTTTTTCAGCTTGCTCGATTCTTACTAGAATGTTATTGTTAGAGAGCTTTATTTTATATACATCAGGATTTTTTCTATTAACAATACTCCATTGAAATTTATAAATCCCTTCCTCGTATTCTCTATATTTATCAACAAAAAGAATGCTGACTCTTTGTCCATTTGGATAAGTCAATATTTCTCCATTGCCTTTTTGAATGGATGTAATACTATATCTGCCCGGTTTTGAACATTTTAACCATCCAAGAAGAAAATTATCAGAAACATTCCATAGTTCTTTAAGTCGCTTTTCTTTTTTAAAATTTCTTTCGAAAACATCTGTTACGGTCATTTTAATTTCTATTTTATTCATCAAACGGATAAGTTTCGTCATAAATATCGCTCAGTAACTTATCCTCATATAGCCAATGCGAACATGGAGCAATATGCTTCGACTTATAACCTTTAAGTTGCGCAGACAAAGCACTTAAAGAGGTTTTTTCATCCTTATATTTTATCTTTCGGTCAGAAATGATAACTACTTTAATAGCAGGATCATCCTTCCAGGTCAGTACGTCACCTGGGTTCAGTCCCATCTCTGTAAAATTCAATGATGGGCGTTTGGATGAAGCCTTTAAGGAAGCAGCCTTATCCTCTTCTGATAAATCGTTCTCCATTTCGTCAACCACGCTTTCGGTAATATCCTCTTGATTGAATAATTCAAGGATAGCTTGGGCTTGAACAACCTTTATACGGAAGAATTCACGAGTAGCGTTGACACGGTTAGGCTCGAAAGCCTTATGAAGGGCTTTCTCAATTTTCAGACAATCATTTTTATCAACCTTGCAGGCATATTGACATTCAAATGGTACGGGAACACCAGTAGTATAGAGTTCCTTCATTCTCTTATCAATATCTTCCTGTGCCGTCATTCCGATCTTTACGAGACCAGGCATTACGGGGTTTGTTAGTAAATACACGATTCCGTATTCCATTGACATTATTATTCACCTTATTAATTATTATTCTCGTTTCCCAACTCCAAGTGTGATGCGCGAATTCAACATGGAGTGAAAGCTATAATCATTTTAGTTTCTCAATCTCACTTTTTGACAAATCTGTTATTTGCATAACTGTTTCCATATCCATGCCAGCATCCAACATCTTTTTTGCTATTTGGATAGCCTTCCAGTTTTTACCTTCCTCACGACCCTTTTCCAAAGCCGTATCTATAGAGTTCTTGACATCACGATACGCCTTCAAACTGTCCTCATATTCTTTCAACTCTTTTGGGGTGAACTTTGCAATCTCGGCCTCCTCAAAGAGTTTAGTAAACACTTTCTCTTTCAAGGCAGCAGGACGCTCATCCAATCGGGAAAGGTTTTTCAACACATATAACCACTTATCATAAAGCGTGTCAAGCTCCTCCTCTGTCTTGTTGAACTTCGCTATCTCAACATACTTGAAAGAAAGTTTGTCATTAAAAACCTTAAGAGTCTTCTTGTCAAGCAAGCCCACATCATGGTTGATATCATTTTTGTCAAATGCCTCTTCTTCCAAGTCGAAATTCAGCAGAGCAACAGTGTAAACATGTTCAAGCTTGAAGTTCCATTCAGCCCCCTTTGGAGCCTGTTCACGGATAGGAAAAGTAGAATAGAACAAAGAACGATCCTTGAAGTACTTCTGATAAGCATTCTGCATCTCAACGATGAACTTTTCACCACGCTCATTTTCGCAATATACATCAAAGATGGCCTTGCGCTCGGCAAAAACATCACCAACGTGCTCACTATTCAAGTACTTCACATCCTTGATGACCTGAAAACCATCAAACAGTGAATTCAAGAAATTGATGAGCAAATCCTTGTTAGGCTTTGTTCCAAAGATACGCTTAAAACCGAAATCGGTAAGCAAGCTAATATATCGTTCTTCTATCCGTTTCATATCCATTTCCTTTTAAAACGTTTAACTGAATCGTAGTGCAAAAATAAGCATTTTTTTTGAATTATAAATATTTCGAGTGTTAAAATGTGGGTTGTGTGAGCAATTTTTCCCAAGATTCCCACGATTTTTCCCAACGTTGGGAAAAAATGAGGGATTTTTTGGGGAAAAGAGAAGTGATTTTTTTATTTTCTTTACTTTTTAACTTCCTTTTTCTTTTTCTTCTTACTTTTTCCCAAGAAATGCCCGATTTTTCCCAAAATCACGGGTTTTTCGGGGAAGTTGTGGGAAAAGGATTGTTTTGCCTTGGGTTTCGCAGTACTTTTGCAGCGTCGAAGAAACAAGACAACGCCGAAATGTTTTGGTGATCTTGAAACAACTTCCGACTACTTTATAATATGAATACTCAGATTATGAGAGTGGTGAAGCAGGGCGAGGCTTTTGCCGTGCAGAGCCAGAAGAGCGAGAACGGCCAGATGATGAAGTGCAACATCGTGTTGCAGGAGATGGGCGGCAAGTATGAGAACCAATATGCTGCCGCCATGCTGGGCAATATGGCGCAGTGTAAGTTTGCTCCAGGAGCATTGGTTGCAGTTACGCTCCGATTCACGGCTCGTGAGTATAATGGGCAGGTTTATCAGGATATCCTCGTTACGGACATTGAAAAGCTGAAGGGATAAAAAGTAGTTTTAGTTATTAACTGAGTTGGGACTGCGGAGGATCTTCCATGGTAAAGCGCGCAAAAATCCACACGTTTCTTCTCGCAAAACAATTCAGAATATGAAGAAAAATGTAAACAAGCAGCAGCATGTGCAGCTGGGTGGTATGGCTTTCTACGATGAAAGCAAGTGTTTCCTCTTTGCGCCTAATGAGCATGGAGGACGAGAGAAGGTGCCGGGATTCCGATCACAGGGCGTTGCCCAGCAGTTGACGGATGGTACTTTTGATTTCGTGGTTAAACCACGAGTCCGCTCGCAGTCGGAACTGATCAGAAAGTTGGCGCACGGTCGTGTGAGCAAGACCAAGGATGGAGCTATCCAGCTCACTTTGAAGGTGTTCTGCGATGAGGGAATCAATATCGGCAGCGCTCTGGTGAAGGAGGCGGAAGAGGCTGCAGATGCTTTGGTAGAATATCAGTTGAAGCGATAAAATATATGGATGTTCAACTTAATAATAGTTAGTAGAAACACATAGATGAGCTGTTATTTGATAAGGGTGGAGAATGGGCACAAAGTTGCCCGCTCCATCACCTCGCAAGAGGAATATAAACTGATTCGTGGAAGCTACGAGCAGAAAGCTAATCTGCGACTGGCTCGCGAAGGAAATGATGGGGCGAAGAGAAGACTGGTGCAGTTTAATTATTCCGGACATTATCCGCAGGGAGTAGTGAAGGGTATGAAGCTGCCAAGCCGGGCTTTCGGCTTCGATTTGGATGATAAGCAGGATTTCGAGAAGGCGGCTAAGCTGATGCTGCAGGAGCCTGAAAAATATGGACTGCTGATGCTGGAACGCAGCGCACGACAAGGTGGTCATGCGGTGTGCAAGCGAGAGATGGGCAAGACCATCCTGGAGAACCAGGTAAGAATCGCCAAGATGCTGGAGTGCGAAATGGATACTTCGGCTCACGATATTAATCGTGTCTATTTCACGACTTCGGCAGATGCAGAAGACTTGCTTTATCTTTCGCCTGAGCTCTTCAAGGATAGTTATGAGGAGGCTGCCGTGGCAGCTGAAGGCAAGGTGCTCGAAGAGCGTGAGAAGTATGGGCAGGAGGAGCTTCCTCCGGGGGCGCACAAGGCGAATAAGCATTACAAGCCTTGGTTGGAGAATGAGGAGGATAAGACTCAGAATCCCCTGATGAATCAAGCGAATCAGAATTCCCAGAAGGTTCAAGTTTCTCAGAATCCTCAGAATTCTTCTAAGAATCAGGCTCAGCCTGTTTCTGCTTCTCCATCATCATCTTCATCATCCAGTAATGATTACCTCGGAATCCCATATTCCGAAATCATCTCGAAGTGGTGGCAGATGTATAATGACGGGCACGAGCCGGTTCGCTCCAACCGCAATACGCTGACCTTCGAGCTTGCCGTGAACCTGCGCCACATCTGTGGCTTCGACCGTAGCCTGATGGCTCAGATCATCCCCTGCTACGATGGTTTTCCCGAGCAGGAGAAGATGGCTTGCATCAACTCGGCGCTGAACGAGAAGATTACCCAAATGCCTAAGCGACTGAAAGATGTGCTTACTGCCATCCGACAGGAGAGAATGAAGCAGGGGACTGGAAAGGGCGGAAATCTTGAAGGCAACGATGCGCTGATCAATGCGCTGGACGAGGCAAATGCCCAGGACGACCTGTTCTATTACAACGCCCTGCCCAGAATGCCGCTGGGCGTAAGGGATTCGCTCGATGCGGTGGGACCCGCCCTGGCAATGCCCGTGATTACCGCCATCTGTCCTGCCATCGGAATGCTGGCTACTGGTGTAAAGGTGTCTGTTCACGGCAAGATGAACTCGCTGAACCTCATCTCCTACATTGCCGGAGATTTTGCCTCTGGCAAGGGAAGCATCGACCCCGTGATTGATGCTTGGACTTCGGAGATAAAAGATATGGATAAAATGTATCAGCAGAAGGAGGATGAATGGAGAGCCAAGAAGCGTGCGGCGAAGAACAAGAAGGAGCAGCCGGAAGAGCCGAAACTGCCCGTAAGATGTCTGACGCTGAACAACACCGTGGCTAACCTGGCAGAAAGATTGGCTAACACCGAAGGCAAGCACGCCTTCTCGTTTACCCCGGAAGCTGACACCGTGGCGCAGAAGTGGAAATCGGCAATGAGTGACTTCTCCGTAATGCTCCGACAGGCGTATGATGGCACGAGCTACGAGCGTGAGGCAAGAAGTGCAGAAGCTGTGAATGTACATATAGACAGACTGTTATGGAACGTAGTGATGTGCGGTACTCCTGATGCGCTTTACCGTGTGGTGAACAATTATACGGATGGTTTTCAGAGCCGTATTACCGTGGCAAGAACCCCGGACAATACGTTTACTCCGCTTACGGATAATCTGTATGTGCTCACCGATCGCCAGCGCGACCGCATTATCCAGGTTGCCCATCTGCTGCCGCTGATGAAGGGTGAAGTGGAACTGCCGAAGCTGGAAGCCAAGGGTAGGGAGTGGCTAGAGCAGATTCGCCTAGAGACCATGAAGAATGATGACAAGGTGAAAGCCCGTCAGCGTTTTCGTATCTGTCCTACCACGATGAGAATGATGACCTGCATCATGCTCTGCAAGGTGGCAGAGACGTTGATTCAGAAGCACGGCTTTCAAGGTGCAGAGAAGCTGTTGAAGCAGAATCCGCTGTTATGGAAGGAAATGATTGTCAAGATGCAGACGCCTACCATGCTCGCAGTGTTCAATGTTCTTGCAGATTACCAGTTGGACAATGCGCTCTACTTCTTCCGTAGTCGCATTGAGGACGCTTTCTCTTCGAGAGACTATTGCGGACAGATGCTGTATGATCGCACACATCGAGGCAAAAACGACTCTATCTTCGAACGTTTGGACACAACCTTCTCTTTCGAGCAGGCACAGCAGCTGAGCATTTCTGTGAAGGGTGCAAACACGACTCTCGAGGCGGTGAAGCAGATGCTGAAGAACTGGAAGCGACAGGGCTTGATAGTGGTGCTGCCAGATATGCGTTATCAGAAACTTTCATCCACCGTATAAAGAGTTTCATCTACCGTACAAACGGGTCATTTCGGGTCAAGGTCATTTCGGGTCATTTTGGTTTTTCAATACACCAACCCCCTTAATGACCTGCCCACAAGTATTAATTTTTTAAAAATATCATCATTATGAACATCGTTATATTTCGCCGTCGCTTCACTCCATGGAGTGTGGATGGCACATTGGTTATCAACGGAGTATTTTTCAGTGGCACCGTAGAACATCCTAAGAAATACATGGCTGCAGGCCGTTATAAGGTTGCACCCGTACCTATCAGATTCCAAAAGAAGATAGAGGTGGAAATCAAGGAGACGGAAGAGGAAAAAGAGAAGAACAAGGAAAAAGGCAAGAAGGAGGAGAAGAAGTTCAAGATTGAGATTGTAGAGGAGGTTAGAACCATGCCTGCGATTCTGCAGGAGAAAGGTCGAGTGTCGAAGACGCCTGTGCTTCGCAAGCCTTATATTACGCCAGGCTTTGGACCGCTTGCCTTGAAGTATGGAAGCATCGTGATGGGCAAATCGTTGAAGACGGGACTTGTGGCTTATAACGAGGAGAAGTTCCAGGAGTTCTGCGACATGATCAGCGATGCTTTGCAGGAGAAGGAGCAAGTAACGTTGGTTATCAAGGACTGGGGGAAAGACGAGATTCCTAAGGAGTATATGATTGTGCTTCCTAATAATAATCTCAATCATACTATCCAGTAATTATATTGTACATATTAATTTATACATTATGCGTAAGATTAAGGAAATCATCATTCATTGTAGTGCGACCCGAGAAGGTCGCGACTACACCGTAGCCGACATCGACCGTTGGCATCGTGAGCGTGGCTTTTTCTGCATCGGTTATCATTTCGTGATTTACCGTGACGGAAGCATCCACGTGGGCAGATCAGTAGAAGAGGTGGGCGCCCACTGCAAGGGTCACAACACCGTGAGCATCGGAGTATGCTACATCGGCGGTCTTTCCAAGGATGGCAAGCCGAAGGATACCCGAACCCCACAGCAGAAGGCGGCGCTGAAAGCGCTGATAGAGCAGCTGAAGGAGGAATATCCCGAGGCGACGGTTCATGGCCACAATGAGTTTGCCGCCAAGGATTGCCCTTGTTTCAATGTGAAGGAGGAGTTTATTCAGTAAAATAGCTAATTTTGGAACAGCAAATGAACTTTACCTTCATTTGCTGTTCTCAGTTCCATCGTTTACTCTTGTTGCAAGTGATGTGAAGCGGTGTCGATAAAAAATGCCTTCACACTTAAGTGTGTGAATGTCAGTATATTGTTGCTGTTGTGAAAGGAGGACGGAATATCCTGTACTGCATTTCTGTATGGCAGGAGGTAAGCACATGGAGAAAGAACAGCTGGAAAGATATTTGGGAAGACGACTTGCTGAGCAGGAAAAGGTATGGGGTATTACATCTCCTGCAGTTGCTGCGAACTGTTTTGTGCTGTTGGCGAACTCTTTTTGGCATTTGAAGGATAATTGAGTGGAATTATTGTATATACTTGCCTCGTTTTATTATTTTTCTGACTCTGTATTTATATATTTGCAATATTCTTCAATGCTGCGTTGGATAACACCGCCCACTTTCAATTGTTCTTTATACTGCATAATCATCATGGGACTCATGCTACGGTTGAGAGCAAAACGCACTGTTTCCATGTCTGATTCTTTACATAGAATGATACCAATAGTTGGGTTCTCGTTGGATCTACGTTCCTCTTGGTCAAGTGCTTCAAGATAAAATTCCAATTGCCCTTGGTAAGCTGGATGGAACTCTGTGGTTTTTAACTCAAATGCAACCATGCATTGTAGCTGTCTGTGATAGAACAATAAATCAACTTTATATGTTTTCCCTCCGACTTTGATGGGATGTTCCTCATCAATGAATAAAAAGTCTTTTCCCACTTCAAGAATGAACTCCTTCATATGCTCAACAATACCCTTACGAAGTCTTGTCTCTTTGTATTTCTTAGGCAAACCCAGAAAGTCAAGGTATGCAGTATCTTTAAACATGGCAGGTGACTTTGCATACGTAGTGTGGAGTACGTCGGACTGGCTGTCTTTGGCACGTAATATCGAAGCCATCGTATCAGTTTTGATAGCTCGCTCTAATTGCTTGTTCTGTAGTTGTTCTTTTTGCGCAAACAGAATGTAGAACAAACGTTCGTTATCACTTTTGCAACGGCTCATGATAATCTGATGATTAGTCCAACCTATTGAAAATAAGATTGTTGGAATTTGTGCCATTTCAAATGGCACAAATTCGGACTCACTAGTTTGTGCCATTTCAAACGGCACAAACTCCTGTTTTATATTGGCTGGCAATTGTAGAGGAGTCAATTGTGATAGCTTAGTTGTTTCTATGAGTTTTGTGAATGTTGCATTACTATAGGTATCATAAAATTGCACCATTTTATATATCGTACGATAGCTCCATCCTTTGATGGTTGGATCTTGCGTTCTTATAAACTCTGAGAGTTGGCGTACAATACCTGCTCCCCATTCTGCATTTTTTAGTTTGTGGCTAATATATCCACCTACTTCCCATATCATGCGCAGTGATTCATCGTCAATGGTTTTAGAAACTCTCTGACGATGATAGCTGATGATTCCAAATATTTGATTGAAATCATTTCTTATTTCGATATTTACATTGTTTTCTGCCATAATCTTTTAATTATTATATCCAAATTTATTCCATGCTTCGAGGACGAGGCACTTGGTGCGGTATTCGCCGTATTGGCGCAACTCGTTGTCTTTCTATTCTATATTTACTGATCTTTCAAGTCCTTATCTACCATGGCGCAGACACAGGA
>ERZ1026888.977-NODE-977-length-13830-cov-45.856770_pt1 | contig 13830 bp, 12 predicted proteins | sample MGYA00380174_ERZ1026888 | MGnify/ENA primary metagenome ERZ1026888 (study PRJEB33269, sample SAMEA4719810) | human gut metagenome | biome: human-associated habitat; feature: organic feature; material: feces | place: Cameroon | collected 2013-10 ...
CCATCGTGGTCATCCCTATCCTGATGACTCATTTCGTAATGCTTCAGCGCAACCTCATCTACACCGGAATCACGAGAGCCAAGAAAATCTGCGTGCTCATCGGTCAGCCCAAAGCCCTCGCCTATGCTGTAAGAAATCTGACTGTGAGCAACAGAAACACGAAATTGAAAGAACGGTTGCGTGGCGAGATTGAGGCGGCAACCAATTCTTCTCCACTCCACTTCAGCAAGCCGTATGTTTTGCCTGAAGAGAATCAGCCAATGATGGCTGCTGAACCAGGAATCAAAAGAAAGGAATAGTGGTCTTGTCGGCATTGTACTTTACGGTAACCGTCTGGTTAGGAACTGAAGTCTCGATATTCTTGATTCCTTTCTCAAAACGGAGATTGTTCTTGATTTTGTTTTCACAAGCCGCACAGTGCATCTGAGGGGTAGTTGTGAAAAACACAGTCTTGATTTCTCGAAAAACAAGGCTAATTTCGCACAATTCGAGGGAAACCATTGAAGTTTTTTATTATACTGGCTTATAATTCAGAAATTTTATCTAAATTTGCAGAAGCAAAAAAAAATCAGATGAAACATATAAAGACTGCATTGATAGGATTCGGGTATCGTGGCAAACAATTGCTGCGGCTGTTACGCACGATTGAAAACTTTGAGATTGTCGGTATCGCCGACATCAACGGCTGCGGGGATTCGGAATCTCCGGGCGCTTCCTTCTATCAGGGCGAGGAAGCCTACAAGATGATGCTCGACGAGCAACAGCCCAATCTGGTTTTCATCACCACCCCCTGGCACCTCCACATCACCCACGCCACAGAATGCATACTGCGAAACTGCCATGTGGCTCTCGAAATCAAAGGCGGACTCTGCCAGGATGAATATGCCCCGCTACAGGAAATCGCCCAACAGAAAGGTGTAAAGGTTTTTCCGCTGGAGAACACCCTCTTCATGCGAGAAATCCTTGCTGTAAAAAGAATGGTGGATGAAGGAGCACTTGGAGAAATCATTTATATGAGAGGCGGTTACCGCCACGACCTGCGCAAGCTGCTGCTCGATGACAATGGGGTGCTGGGTGGACGAAAAGGTACGGAAAGCGTGTGGAGAAGCCGTTTCTACTCGCACCACAACGCCGACATCTATCCCACCCATGGACTCGGTCCGCTCTGCATGATTCTGGGCATCGGGAAAACAGACCATCTCGCCTGGCTCACTTCCTTCGCCACCAAGGCGGTGGGACTTCGCCAGCACATGTCAGAAGATGATAATACTCCCATCACCCTGGGCGACATCATCTCTACGCAGATTGAAACCCAGGGCGGAACGCTCATCTCACTCACTCATGACACGACCCTGCCTCGCCCAAGAAGCCTCGACTTTGAGGTGCAGGGTTCGCTGGGCATCTGGGACGGCGTGAACCGACGCATCTACCTGGAGGAGATGAACTCGGAAACCTGGCAAGACGACCACGCCATCCTGGCTCTATACGAAAGCCGCGAATGGCAGCTCTGGGGCGAGAAAGCCCTGAAGCACGACAGCCATCACCAGGGAATGGATTATATCATGCTGAAAAGCGTTGCAGCCGATATATTGGCTGGTGCCCAGCATCCAGCAGAAACGAAGGAAAGTGTACAGCATCCAGCAGAAACGATAGCTGAAATCCACTATCCCGCCACGCTGAACGATCTCGCCCTTTGGACTTCCGTAACCCTTCTATCGGAAATTTCCATCAGGGAGCATCGCCGTGTAGCATTCAGAAATATCAAAAATATCGGAGATAACGAATAATCGGAAATATCTGAGATAACGAATATATCGGAAAGAAAAGTGATTTAGAATATAATATAAAATAAGTATTAAGAACAAAAGAAAAATATGATTACAGTAGATGGATTGACCGTAGAATTCGGCGGCACCACCCTATTCAAAGACATTTCCTTTCAGATCAACGAGAAGGACCGTATTGCCCTGATGGGCAAGAATGGTGCAGGTAAAAGTACCCTGCTCAAAATCATCGCTGGCGTGAGAAATGCCACACGAGGCTCGGTGTCGGCACCGAAAGACTGCGTCATCGCCTACCTGCCTCAGCACCTGATGACCGAAGACGGACGCACCGTGTTCGAGGAAACCTGCCAGGCCTTCGCACATCTGCACGAGATGCAGGCTGAAATAGACCGCATCAACAACGAGCTGACTACCCGCACCGATTACGATAGCGACGACTATATGCAGCTCATCGAAAAAGTATCTTCTCTATCAGAAAAATTCTATGCCATCGACATGACCCACTTCGAGGAAGACGTAGAGAAAACGCTGCTCGGACTGGGCTTCGAACGCTCCGACTTCAACCGCCCTACCAGCGAGTTTTCGGGAGGTTGGCGCATGCGTATCGAGCTTGCCAAACTGCTGCTGAAATCGCCAGACGTGCTGCTCCTGGATGAGCCTACCAACCACCTCGACATCGAATCTATCGGATGGCTCGAAGACTTCATCATCAACAGTTCGAAAGCGGTGGTAGTGATCAGTCACGACCGAAAATTCGTAGATGACATTACAACAAGAACCATCGAGGTAACTATGGGCAGAATCTACGACTACAAGGCCACCTACAGCCAGTATCTGGAACTGCGCAAGGAACGCCGCGAACAGCAGATGAAGAAATATGAGGAACAGCAAAAGATGATTGCCGAGACCAAGGACTTCATCGAGCGATTCAAGGGTACGTATTCGAAGACATTCCAGGTGCAGAGCCGCGTGAAGATGCTCGAAAAGCTGGAACTGATCGAGGTGGACGAGGAGGATACCAGCCGACTGAGATTGAAGTTTCCTCCGAGTCCGAGAAGCGGAGCCTATCCGGTTCAGATGAGTGACGTGGCGATGTCGTTTGATGACAAGCAGATATTCAGCGGCGTGAATCTTACCGTGGAGCGTGGCGACAAGATTGCCTTCGTGGGAAGAAACGGTGAGGGTAAATCTACGCTCGTAAAATGCATTATGGGTCAGCTTCAGAACGAGGGTAAACTGGAGTTGGGCCACAATGTTCAGATTGGCTATTTTGCTCAGAATCAGGCTTCTCTGCTCGATGGTGAGCTTACGGTTTTCCAGACGATAGATGATGTTGCCAAGGGCGAAATCAGAAATAAGATTCGCGATTTGCTGGGTGCATTCATGTTTGGTGGCGAGGATTCTACCAAGAAGGTAAAGGTTTTGTCGGGTGGAGAAAGAACCCGTCTGGCTATCCTGAAACTGCTGTTGGAGCCGGTGAATCTGCTGATTCTCGATGAGCCTACCAACCACCTGGATCTCAAGACGAAGGATGTACTGAAACAGGCGCTGCTGGATTTCGACGGCACGCTGATTGTAGTGAGTCACGACCGTGACTTCCTGGATGGTCTGGTCAGCAAGGTGTACGAATTCGGGCACGGTCGCGTCCGCGAGCATCTCTGCGGAATCTACGAGTTCCTGGAAACAAAGAAAATGGAAAGCCTTCAGGAATTGGAGAAGAAATAAAATCTCAAAAGGTATTTTACGTAAGAGGATGCTTCATTATTCATCGAATGAAGAAACGAAAAAGAGGGTGTGTCATGGACTTATGACACACCCTCTTTTGTATTTTCAAATAAATTCTTTAAAATTATTTCTTTTTCTTCAATTCCAACTTCGGAATCTTGACTTTCTGACCTGGCTTCAACAGGGAATTACCATTCAGAGCTTCTACGTAACATTCCATTCCTGGACCTAAGTACTTTTGGCTGAGCGACTTGATGGTTTGTCCTTCTCTTGCCGTAACAACCTCGGAAACACCAATGATACGATAGGCTCCGGTTCGAACACGGGCATCCTGGTCGTATTTGCTGCTTGCCTGGGCAGCATGCTTTTCAGTCTGCTTTCTGGTTTCTTCTTTCTTCTTAGCTTCTGCAAGTTTTTTAGTCTCCTGCTGTTTCTTGGTTTCTGCAAGTTTCTTTGCATCAACCTGCCTTTTCGCATCAGCCAAATTCTTCGCATCGGCGAGTTTCTTGACTTCCAAATTCTTCTTAGCCTCAGCCGATTTTACATCAATCGATTGCTTATCAACCGCCGCATCCATATTCTGCTCGGCATTTTCGGCTTTCTTGACGGCTTCGCTTGCCTGCGCCATTCTTACACTATCCTCGATAGCCTTTTTGCGAAGAATTTCTTCCTGAGTTAGGGCAGACTTGGCTGGCACCTTCTTCTCTGTCGGAACCTGCTGGTAATTACCCAACTGTAGAGCGAGATGATCACGCTGGGCAGCCATCTTGCCATAATTAAAAGCAAACCAACTAAAGCCTCCTATCATAGCCAGGAATACTACGCTCGCAGCAATAACCAGAGAACGCGGCAAAACAACATGTCGCTTATCGGTTTCCTCATCAGAAGAAGGAATTTCCTCATCTGAAGAAGCTTTCTCTGCAATAGGAGCTTCCTCTACAATAGGAATTTCAGTAATAGAGTTTTCTTCATCTGAAGGAACTTTCTCTGCAATAGGAGTTTCCTCTGTTAATGTCGATTCATTTTCTTCATCAGAAACAACAGACTCAACTTCATTCTGAGCTGGAACTTCAGATTCCTTTGTTTCCAATTCAGAAGTTGCAGATTCAGATTCTTCCGGTTCAGATACTGCAGGTTTAAATACAGCAGGTTCTGTCGCTGCAGGTTCTGATCCTTCCGGTTTCTTTTCTTCCGGTTCAGCAACATTTTCCTGAGACAATCTCTCTCCTATCACAATCATTTCATCGCTAACAGGAGCATCGTTTTCTTCATCCAAAAAATCTATCACACCACTTGTTGCAGGAGAATCCTGCTCAACGAAAGATTCCACGGAAGAATTTTCAGAATCAGGAACACACTCTAACGTAGAATCGGATACAGGACCATCCTCTTCAGCATTTTCAAATTTTCTGTCGATTTCATCGAAATCAACACCATCATTCACCACAACGGTCTCAAACTGGGCGAAAGGCTTGTTCACAATCTCCTTCAGAATATTATCGGGCGTGAAGGAAATCTTGTCACGGCCCTCGATGATGATACGCTCGCCCGTGTTCACATCCACGCTTTCACGATCCTTCACCGCCATTACCTTAAAAGTACCAAGCCACTTCATCTTCACGAGCTTATCAGACTGAAGCCCCTCGTTGGCAACATCAAACATCTTTCTGATAAACAGTTCGGCATCCTGCAGACTGATTCCCGACTTCTCTGCCAAGCGCTGCGCCAAGTCGCTTAAACTAATCTTACTCATAGTCTTCACCTCCATTCTTCAGTTTTTCCTTGACACTGGCCACAGGGCGAAAGCCGAGCACGAGCTTAGGCGGAACAAGCTGGCGCTTCTTGGTAGTAGGATTAACAACCACACGCTCCAAGCGCTTCTTTACCTCAAACGTACCAAAGTTGGGGATGGAGACAGCCTCACCATCCTCAAATTCAGCAATCATAGCATCTATCACCTTGCGCACCATCTTCTGGGTGTCGTCCTGTGAATAGCCAGTCTGCTGAGCAAGTTCTGCAATATACTCCTTGTTATTCATTCTGATGTCAAATTGTTATTCAGTCTGATGTTTCAATATCCAATATCATTCCTGATATTACCTTACTTCTCCTATCACTTTACCACTTCTCCGTAGAGATCAAACTCCTCGCTCTGGGTAATCTTCACATTGTAGAAGCAACCCACGCGCAGACGCTTCTCTCCTGCCTTGATCAGCACTTCAGGATCCACCTCTGGCGAGCAGAATTCGGTTCTTCCTATATAGTAATCACCCTCCTTGCGGTCGATAATCACCTTCAGTATCTTGCCCACTTTCTCAGCCTCTACCTCTGCGCTGATTTCCTGCTGCAGAATCATCAGTTCGTCAAGACGGCGCTGCTTCACCTCGGCAGGAACATCATCCTCGTAGTTATTGGCACTGTAGGTACCCTCCTCCTCAGAATAAGCAAAGGCACCCATACGCTCAAAGCGCTGAGTACGAACGAATTCGAGCAATTCATGGAAGTCTTCCTGAGTCTCGCCAGGGAATCCCACCATCAGAGTGGTACGGATATGAATGCCCGGCACACGCTCACGGATGGTCTTGAGCAGATCAATGGTTTCCTGCTTGCTCACGTGGCGATGCATTCTGTTGAGCATATTGTCGCTGATATGCTGCAGGGCGATGTCGAGATACTTGCATACGTTTGGCTTCTCGCGCATCACATCGAGCAGATCGAGCGGGAACTGGTTAGGATAAGCATAGTGCAGACGGATCCACTTCACACCCGGAATATCCGCCATGCGGCTGATGAGTTCGGTGATGTGATGCTTGCCGTCCAGGTCCACGCCGTAGTAGGTGAGCTCCTGGGCGATGATCTGGAATTCCTTCACACCATCGGCTACCAGTTGGCGCACCTCGTCGAGGATTTCATCCATCGGACGGGAAACGTGCTTGCCGGTGATGATAGGAATGGCGCAATACGCACAGCGGCGGTTGCAACCTTCAGAAATTTTGATATAGGCATAATGATGAGGAGTAGTGAGATGGCGGGTTCCACTGCAAGCAGGCACTTCTGCCTTGCCCAGTTCCTTGAGCAACTCCTTATAATTAAACTTACCATAAAACTTATCCACCTCGGGCATCTCAGCCTCCAGTTCCTTCTGGTAGCGCTGTGAGAGACAACCCATCACATAGAGTTTGCGGAGTCGTCCCTCTTCCTTAGCCTGGATGAACTCCAGAATGGTATCGATACTCTCCTGCTTGGCATCCTCGATAAAGCCGCAAGTATTGATGACGGCAATTTCACCCTGTGGGCGTTTCGGGTCATGAACGCAGTGGTAGCCATTGTCCTCGAAAAGCTTCATCAAGGTCTCACTATCCACCAGATTCTTGGAGCAACCCATGGTTACTATATCTATCTGATTTTTCTTCATTCTTATCCTACTTATCCTATAATAATCTTAATCTAATTCTTTTCTCGACTATTTTACATCGAGCTTCATCTAATCCTTTTCTTAAAGTCTATAAGCACCTGTATTCTAGTGCTTAAAGAGGGAGTCAACAAATTCAGACTTATTGAAGAGCTGGAGATCCTCCATACCCTCGCCCAGTCCGATATACTTCACTGGCACCTTGAGCTGGTCGGAGATTCCGATTACCACGCCACCCTTAGCCGTACCATCGAGCTTGGTGATGGCGAGCGAAGAGATATTGGTAACGGCAGCAAACTGCTTAGCCTGCTCAAAAGCGTTCTGTCCGGTACTTCCATCCAGAACGAGCATCACCTCATCCGGAGCCTCAGGCATGACCTTCTTCATCACCTCCTTGATCTTCTTCAACTCATTCATCAGGTTCACCTTATTATGAAGGCGTCCGGCAGTATCAATCAGCACCACGTCGGCACCGTTCGCCTTGGCGCTCTGCAGGGTATCGAAGGCCACGCTGGCAGGGTCAGAACCCATCTGCTGCTTCACCACTGGCACCCCTACTCGCTCGCCCCAAATGCAAATCTGTTCCACAGCAGCGGCACGGAAGGTATCGGCAGCACCGAGATACACCTTCTTGCCAGCCTTCTTAAACTGATAGGCGAGCTTTCCTATGGTGGTAGTCTTGCCCACACCATTCACACCCACTACCAGAATCACGTATGGCTTATGATCGGAAGGCAAATCCCAGTTTTCATTGTCATCAGTATGATTTTCCTCCAGGAGGCTTGCAATCTCTTCCCTCAGGATTCTGTTGAGTTCTGAGGTAGAAACATACTTATCTCTTGCCACGCGTTCTTCGATACGTCGGATGATCTTCACGGTAGTCTCCACACCAACATCGGATGTGATGAGCACCTCCTCCAAATCATCGAGCACGTCATCATCTACGGTTGACTTACCAGCCACCGCACGCGCCAATTTTCCAAACACGCTCTCCTTGGTCTTTTCGAGGCCTTTATCGAGAGTTTCCTTTTTTTTGTTGCTAAATAATCCGAATAATCCCATAATTATAGCTATATTTTTTTGCAAAGATACGAAAATATTTGAAACTAGGAGCGTTTTCCCTAAAAAATATTGTTAACTTAGCAAAAGAATGTATAAATAATCGCTTCCTTATAGAAATATATCAAGTTATTTTTATACCTTTGTATGTTAGAAGCGCCTCCGAGTTCTTAATACTCGGACGAGGAGGACAAGACATTAAACATTTAAATAACAATCATGAAAAAGATATTTATCTCAATACTGATGCTGATTCCTGCTCTCACCATGCAGGCGCAGAATGTGCTTACCCCTGAGCAGCAGTTGGAAAAGGCGCAAAAAGAGTTGGAGGAAGCCAAGAAGGCCCTGGAAGCAGCCAAGGCTCAGGCAGAAGCTGCCAAGGTGAAGGCGGAAGCTGAAAAAGTAAAGGCGGAAGCCGAGAAAACGAAAGCGGAAGCTGCAAGATTGAAGGCTGAAGCTGAAAGAATGAAGCAGGAAGCAGAAAAGCTGAAGAAGAATACTGAGAATTCGGTGCCTGCTACAAAGCTGGTGCCTGCCACCAAGAAGGAGAATACTACCGAAACTTCAGAAGGTGCGGGATGGGTCGTACCAACCGTGACAGAGGAGATAGAAGAGAAAAAGGTGGGAAAGACTGCCGAGGGCGTGGTACTCAAGGAAGATCCGAAGTATCTGGCGGGAGCCATCCAGCTCAATGCCGATGGAAAAGTAGAATTTGTTCTCGACACCCAGGCAAGCGGAAAGAGTGCAGACGAAATCTACAACATCGTTTTCCAATATATGAGCAAGCTCATCAAGAATGAGCAAAACATCAACAGCCGCATCGCCCTGGTGAACAGAAACAACAAGAACGAGCAGATCATCGCCTGTATTATGGACGAATGGTTTGTCTTCAATCAGTCGTTCATCTCTCTCGACCGCTCTGAGACCAAGTACCAGCTGGTGGCAACCATCAGCGACAACAATCTCCACCTCTCCATGACCCGAATCGTATTCAACTACGAGGAAGGCAGAAGTACCGGTTTCAAGGAGCCTGCAGAGAATGTGATCACCGACAAATATGCCTTGACCAAGAAGAAAAACGACTTGGCTAAGATCTACGGTAAGTTCCGCCGCGGAACCATCGACCGCAAGGACCAGATCTTCAATGATCTGACCAAACTTGTTAGAAAATAAAAATCATCTTATAAAATATGGATCAGACAAAAGATAACAATATAACAAACACCCCACAGAGCGAGGAAACCGCAAAGGCACCGGCAATGAACGAGACCCAGTGCCAGGAGGCATCTCAGACACAGCCACAGACCAGCTATGCCGTGCGCCCAAATCGTCGCCACCACAGAAGATTGGAGTATGCAGACAAGAGCAACATGCTCGTAGCCAGGAACTGGCTCAACATCGGATTCATGCTCTTCGCCATCGTAGGCGTCATCCTCTGGACACAGATGGACGACCGCACGATTGCCAATGTACTGCTGATCATCGGCGTAGTCTTGAAAATTGCCGAGGTTTGCATCCGACTATTCAAAAAATAAGAAATGAAGAAAATATTATTCTCTACAATCCTAGCTTGTGCTGCAACCCTACCAGTTGCGGCACAACGTGATTTTACGGATTTCAACAATAACGAAGACTCACAGTTCCGCCCACAGACCGGCAACCGAATCAACACCGACTCGCTGGGCACCGACAAGGAGATTCCGAAGGGAATCAGGGTATGGACTGTGGATGAGAGATTTGGAGATACTCGGGCTGCCGTGGTGGACACTATGCAGGCAATGTACCAGAACACAACCTTCACGGAAGGACTGCGCGGAGAGTACAACACCCTGGGTAACATGGGTACCGCCCGCATCAACCGCATCTTCATCGACCGACGCAATACGCAGGGCAACTTCATCTTCACCGAGCCATACGACAACATCGTTACCCCGGTGAGTGACTTCCACTTCACCAACACCTACTCGCCTATCACCAACATCACGCTGAATAGCTGCGGTGACAGAACCAACGGTGAGGATGACTTCAAGGCAATCTTTGCGGTGAATGCCAACAAGCAGCTGGGTGGCGGATTCCGATTCGACTACAAATACGGTCGCGGCTACTACGATGCACAGAGCACGGCGCACTTCAAATATACGATGTGGACTTCTTATCTGGGCGACCGCTATCAGGCGCACTTCCTTTTCAGCACCAACCACCAGAAGGTGACGGAGAACGGAGGTATTACCAATGATGACTACATCAAGCATCCGGAGCTTTTCACCGAGAGTTTCGCCACCAACGAAATACCGACCGTGCTGCAGCAGAACTGGAATCGCAACGACAATCAACACATCTTCTTCACCCACCGCTACAATGTGGGCTTCAGCCGCAAGGTGAAGATGACCGAGGAAGAAATCAAGGCCAAGAAATTCGCCATGGAGTCAGCAAAGGACAATGCAGCCGAGGAAGCCAAGGAGGAGGCAAGAAAGAAAGCAAGGGAACAAGGCAGGAAGTTTGACGAAAAGGCTTTCGACAAAAAACAGAAGAAGCAGTTCTCAGGTCGCCCTACAGATGCAAAGATTGCCGGCGATGAACCTGCCAAGAACAACAAGGCAATAGTTGCAAACAAGGCAGCCCAGGACTTCAAGAGCGACAGCACTCGAATTGCAGTAAACAGCAAGGCAATGGCAGACAGTCTGCTCTCCATAGAGAAGAAGAAAGCGCAGGACTCACTCTTCTACAAGACAGAATATGTTCCGGTAACCAGCTTCATCCACACCGTGCAGTTTGATAACTACAAGCGTATCTACCAGGCTTACCAGACTCCACAGGACTACTATCTCAAGGAGTACTACAATGCCGGCAAGTTTACAGGCGATTCTATCTACGATCAGACCCGACACTGGCGCATCAAGAACACCGTGGCAATGGGAACGCTCGAGGGATTCAGCAAGTGGGCAAAGGCTGGTCTGAAAGCTTTCGCCAGCTATGACCTCCGCCACTACGAACTGCCGAATACCGAAGGCGGATTTGAGAAGTTCAATGAGCATGCTCTGAGCGTAGGCGGTCAGCTGAGTAAGACTCAGGGCAAGACCCTTCACTATAATGTCGTGGGCGAGGTAGGACTCACCGGAGTGGATGCCGGCACCTTTGCAATCGACGGAAGCGCAGACATCAACCTGCCATTCCTGGGTGACACCGTACAGGTAAGAGGCGATGCTTTCATCCATCACGAAACGCCATCGTTCTACTATCGCAAGTATCATGCCCGACATCTCTGGTGGGATGATGATCTGAGCAAGATTATCCATACCCGCATCATGGGAACTCTGAGATTCGGCAAGACCAACACCACGCTGCGTGTGGCTGTGGATGAAATCAAGAACTATACTTATTTCTCACAGCAATATACGATTACAGAAAATGGTCTGCGCACAGGCGTAATGGTGACCCCTATGCAGAGCGGCGATGCCATCAATCTGATTACAGCGCAGCTACAGCAGGACTTCAAGTTCGGTATTTTCAACTGGCAGAACATGATTACCTACCAGCATACCAGCAGCAAGAGTGCCCTGCCAGTGCCAGACCTCAACGTATATACCAACCTCTTCATCAAATTCAAGGTGGTAAAGGTACTGAATATCGAGTTGGGTGCTGACGCCAGATACTTCACCAGCTACGAGGCTCCAGATTATTCTCCTTACATCGGTCAATATACCGTGCAGGGCAACGGCGAGAAGAACGTGAAGGTGGGCAACTACCCTATCGTCAATGCCTACGCCAATGTTCACATCAAGCACACCCGCTTCTTCGTGATGATGAGCCATCTGAATGCAGGACAAGGCGACAAGAACTACTTCTTCACCCCTCACTATCCGATGAACCAGCGAGTTTTCAGAATGGGTGTAAGCTGGAACTTCTTCAACTAGGAAGCGAATCTTTTCCACAAGAGATTCTTCTGAAATAAAATAGAAGCGAATCTTTTCTTAATGAATAACAACAAGGAGCGAGGTTCCCCAAAAACCTCGCTCCTTATAATTTAAAAGCAACAATATGATGATAAAGACAAATTCTATCAAGGCGTGGTTTCTCGCCGCCCGCCCCGTCACCCTTTCGGCAGCGGCAGTACCGGTGATGCTAGGAGTAGCCCTGGCATACAAGGATTCCAACGCCCACTGCCAATGGGTTCCAGCCCTGCTCTGTCTGCTCTTTGCTTGGGTAATGCAGATAGACTCAAATCTGGTAAACGACTTCTTTGACTTCAAGCATGGCAACGACGATGAAACCCGATTGGGTCCAAAGAGAGCCTGTGCTGAAGGCTGGATTACGATGAAAGCCATGAAATGGGGCATCATCTTCACCACCCTTCTGGGATGCGCCATCGGTTTGCCCCTCGCCTTCTACGGAGGAAAGGAGATGATCATCGTGGGTATCTGCTGCGTACTCTTCTGCTTCCTCTATACCACCAAGTTGAGTTACCTGGGATTGGGCGACCTGCTGGTACTTCTCTTTTTCGGCATCGTGCCGGTCTGCTGCACCTATTATCTGGTAATGCCTGAAGAAATGCAGACAGTATCAGCAGAAGCCATACTGACTTCCATCGCCTGCGGACTGGTAGTAGATACGCTGCTCATTCTGAACAACTATCGCGACTACGACAACGACATCAAGGCGGGCAAGAAGACACTGATCGTTCACATCGGCAAGAAAAACGGCGAGCGTCTCTACTGCGCACTGGGCAACATCGGTATCCTCATCATGATTGGAATCAACATCTATGGTGCACTTACCTACGATGCAGATACTAAGTTTTTGCCTTTCGCCGCCACATATCTCGTGGTGCACAACCGAACATTCGCCAAGATGAGGAAGATAGGAGAAGGCAGAATGCTGAACAAGGTACTGGGCTACACGGCTCTCAACATCTTTACCTTTGGCATGATCTCTACCTTCATCATCCTTGGAATGATGTAGTAATCCCAGAGATACCCACCCCCTCTGGAATGGCATGAGAAGATTCTAGAATGAGAAGATAACATTCAGGAATAATAATTATATAATGTACGCGCGTACATTATATATATAAAAGAAGAAAAAGTATGAAGCAACAAGTAAATCTCGAAATCATGCAGTTTGTGGAAACACAGATTCTGCCCAAATATACAGAATTTGGCGAGAGCCACGGATTGCGCCACGTAACCCGTGTCATCAGAAACGCCCTGAAACTCGTACCTGTAACAGGTGCCGACATCGACATGGTTTATATCGTTTCCGCCTATCACGACCTGGGAATGAGCGGTCCGCGCGCCATCCACCACCTCACCAGTGGCAAAATCCTCCAGGCTGATGCCAGACTGAAGCGCTGGTTCACTCCCGAGCAGATTAAAATCATGAAAGAAGCCGTGGAGGATCACCGCGCCTCCTCCAGTCGCCAGCCCCGAAGCATCTATGGCAAGATTGTTGCCGAAGCCGACCGCGACATCGATGTTCACGAAATCTTTCTTCGTGCCATCGAATACGGAGAGGAGAACTATCCCGGAAAAGGAAAGGAAGAGCAATGGCAGCGGTTCGCCGACCACATGGACGAGAAATATTCCCGCAACGGCTACATCAAGCTCTGGATTCCTAACTCACCCAATGAGAAGGCTCTGAAAGAGCTGCGGAATATCATTGAAGACAAGACAGAACTCAGGAAATATTTCGAAGAAATATACGAAGAGCTCAGGAAAAAGAAGTCTTGACCCTTGAGAGAAACAAGGAAAAGGGAGTTCTGACTTTTGATAAAGAAGATTTTTCGAAAAAATCAGCAGAAAGATTTGGTAGTTTCAAAAGATTGCATTATCTTTGCAGTATAGAAAACCCAAA
>ERZ1026888.979-NODE-979-length-13816-cov-21.231306_pt1 | contig 13816 bp, 17 predicted proteins | sample MGYA00380174_ERZ1026888 | MGnify/ENA primary metagenome ERZ1026888 (study PRJEB33269, sample SAMEA4719810) | human gut metagenome | biome: human-associated habitat; feature: organic feature; material: feces | place: Cameroon | collected 2013-10 ...
GCCAATCTACTGATTCTTATGGAAAAATGAGATTAGAGGGTCAAACTTGGGTTATCATTAGCATAATCATTTTGGAACTTTTCCACACAATCTTTTGGCTCACCGTATTTTTCCGAGAGCATAGATTTGTAGTTCAAATAGCACCGTTCCAGGTCTCCCCATTTATCCATAGTAGGGAATATTACGGAAACTTTACAGATCATTCCTCTTTTATCAGCTACAGCACAAATGGTACAGTCTTTGTAACCGGCAAATTCACCTTTTTATAAAGATACACCATCTTGAACGCCAATAGGCATAAATCCTTTGGCCTTCAACTTGCTTGTGAATGTCTGAAGGGTACCTTCCATTGGAACGCCCTTAAATTTCATGTGCTCTGTTTGTGCAGAGCAAACACCGACAATAAATGTCAGTAATAAAGTTAACAGAAAATGTTTCATAAATACTTGATTTAATATACTTATCCTTGAATCTAAAATGCCTTGAATCCAAATAACTTTGTAAAGTATGGCATCTCTTTCTCTGCAAAATCATTCATGCGTTTTGCAGCATATCCTTCGTTTCTATGGATTGCATCCATCAACCAAGTCTCAAAAATGAAACTTGATGTTATATCAACATCTTTGGTATATCCCGTTATCATCCTTGCTTTTGTCAACTGCTTGAATATCTTGATATCTTCTTCACGCATTTTTAAAGTACTACAACTTCCAAAGTGTACGTTTCTACCTTCAAATATACCAAAGTTTTCCTTTTTCTCTGCGAAAGCCATCAAATCCAAATCTGTCTTGTCGGCAAAACAGATGCACTTCTTTTGTCCATGAAAGCATAAATAGATAAGGTCATAGGCACTGTAACTTGGCTGTTGGAGATGGTCGATATAATAATTGAAATCAGACTCTGTTGCTACCTGCCTAAAAGTATATTCAATATTAATCGTATTTTCCAGAAAGTCAAGCAAAGGCAATACTGTAGACTTTTTCTTTAAGTCGTGCATTGTCTGATCCCATTCTGTTTCTAAGCAAAATATTCTATTCATATAGTAGTCGCATTTTTGTTTTATACTTTGTAATATGGTATATTCTCCAATTGTTCCTCAATGACCTTGAAGTCTTGACTTAAATCCAATGTCTTTACCATAAAGATGTTGCCGTCATGGTTTTTAAACTGAACATCGGGTTGGATATCGCAGGATGTCCTTGCATAAAGAAGCATACCATCAACAAAACCTGTATGGTATTTATCTTCATTCGTAACGTAGGTGTGTATCTGATAAAGATTAGGGGAATGGATGCTTATCTTTCCCATGTTCTCCTGGAGGGTTTGACCATAATACTTGGTGTCTATTATCAATGTTCTGCCACCTAAAGCAAGGGTGATGTCGGTTTGCATGATGGGCAGCATGGATGCGGAAACGCTTTCGTTCTCACACAAGTCCCACTTTATCTACTTTGCCTGTGCCTTGTATTCTGGATGCTTCCTCTTGTAATACTCCATGACGAAACGCTGGAAGAGCAGGTTCGTGTGTGCGTCTGAGAAACGCTCCATCTTCACATCGCCACTTTCTGTCGTTAGTAGTCGGCTTTGCAACAAGAAATAGCACAGGCTATGGAGCATCTGGTAGGTGCGTGTGTTGCGGTCGTATCGCAACATATCCCAGCGGATAGAAGATGACGGTATCTCATCAACTGCCTCGAAATATATCATGAGCTTTCTCAATTTTGCCTTTCTCTCTGATGACACATCGGAATAGCGAAGCAGCAGGAGTACGCACGATTTCAATATCTGGTTGAAAACATTGTTCTCTGAGAAGGTGTCATATTCGCATATCAAGTGGGTGTCTCTCGTCATGCGCTTTTTGATGGTCTCTTGCATGGACAACTTTCCACGTAGCGTTTGCAGTTCTTCTTCCTTGATGACGTACTGACGATGGATACCTTGCTTCAAGAGATAGGCAATACCGAGGGAGAGGATTTCCGCGAACAGGTCGTGAATATCCTCAAAGTTTTCTCCTGCTATCTGCTCATAATTGTTTCGCTTCAGTTCCTTGAATGCGTATGTGAGCATATAGTAGACGTTCTTGATAGGTATGCCTTTGTCTATTATCATGATAGTATGCTCCTGATGATGCCTATTTGCATCTTGCTCTTTTGTGGGTCATCAAACCAATATTCTTTCAGCATCGGGGCTATATCGTAGTTCACGACATTCCTCAGCCATTCCTTGCTGACAGTTTCTTGGTCGCAGAAATAGCTGTGGCCTATACAGAAGCCAGCTCCCAAGGAGTCATCGTTGGCAATAACAGTGTTGAGGTTGACGATGGCATCTATCACCTTATCGAATGTCTCATCATGGAGGCTTTCTTGATATTGCTTGAAACCATCAGTCAGGAAGCCTGGCTCCATCTCGAAGAAGCTGAAACGGCGGCGCAGAGCATAGTCTATCATAGCAAGGCTACGGTCTGCCGTGTTCATCATGCCTATGATGTAGATATTCTCCGGTACAGTAAAGTCTTCACCTGTGTACGCAAGTTTGATGGTTTTGCCACGGTAGCCATTCTCTATGAGCATGAGGAGTTCTCCGAATATCTTGCTCAGATTGCCACGGTTTATCTCGTCGATGATGAAGAAATATTGCTTGTCGGGGTTGCTCTTGGCTTTCTTGCAGAAATTGTAGAACACACCAGGTCTCAGCACGAAACCTCCATCTTCCGTTGGTTTATACCCCATGATGAAGTCTTCGTAGGAGAAATTCTGATGAAACTGTACCATATCGATTTGCTCATCATCTTTCAGACCGAGCATGGAGTATGCAAGGCGTTTGGCGGTGAAGGTCTTGCCGACACCAGGAGCACCTTGCAGTATGATGTTCTTCTTCTGTCTTAGCAGTCCGACAAGGCTATCATAGGCTTCAGAATCCATATAGACTTCACTAAGGAAATCATCTTTGGTGTAAAACTCCTTTTGCTTGACTATAGGGACAGCGTTGCTTTCACGGATAAAATCAAGTATCAGTTCGTATTCAGTTTCTGACAGACAGAAGAATGAACCTTGTGGATTGCCCAAGAACTGCATATCCTTCAAGCCTTCAACGGCTTTGATGGTCGCAAAATCGATGGGGTTCTTCAAGGCTTCTTTCTTCACGAACTCTATCGTCTCGCCATTCTGTTCCTTTGAGACTTCTGCCATTGCTACAATCTGCTTGACAGGAGTTGACTCATAACCAATGACGGCATCACCAGCTTTTGCATCAAGGAAGTTCTGGAAGATGCGTCGCTGCTTACCATTGTCGTTATAGAGGTTGTATTCTACTGTTGAGCCTACAGCCAAGTCAGCCATGCTCCATATCTTGGGATTGGCCACCAACCACCAGTAGCGTTTCTGGGTGGGTGTGTTGAACAATGCCTCCAACACCTTGACATAGTCGGGGTACTTGGTGATGTCGGTCAAGGTCTTCAGTACGGAATTGTGAGGAGCATCCCACATTCCTATGTTTGTCCACTCTACCTTGTGGATATTTCTGAAGTCTTCATAGGTCTCATCATAGATATACTCTGACTTTACTATTCCCCTACCTATAATCTTACTGATTCCAGACTTGACGAAAATGACATCTCCTGGTTGTACTTCATGAACAAACTGCCATATCGCAAGGCCATCATTCATGAAACTTGCATCTGGCTTTTCATAGACATCTCTCAAATGCTCTCTGACACTATCAAGAGTGTCGTATTGCTCCAAATCTTCCATATCATCCCATCCGATACAGATGATATTGTCCTGCTGGCAGAGGTTCCATTTTGATGCGCCCTCGCCTGGCGCATAGAGCCAATATTTCTTTTCTGAAGATTGTATATCTCCTGCTTGACTGTTGTTGTCTATCATTTGGAGTAGCCTGTCGTAGAACACAAAGAGATCTTCCGAGCCTTTCTTTTCAAGGAGGAGGCGTTGCATCTCTGGAATGCTCTTGTTACTTGGATTGTCCATACCAAACTTGGCAGATGCTTTCTCCAACATAGTGCGGTTATAGATAGGTACCAACTGCTCATTGGAGTACAAGAAGGCAATCTTCCACTTGAATACATCGCCAAAGGTGGTGATGCTATCGATGGCTTCAAACTCGCCATTTCTGGCATGGTTGGCTATCTTCACTATCTCGCTCCTTACCAATGCGTAGGCTTCTTCTGTCGTATTGCCGTTCTTGGTATACCAGGCATAGGTGTCATCACACATAAATCGTTCACGTGTGTCCTTCGGTTTCTCTTTATACTTGTAGATGCCAAACTTATAGGACGAGCCGCCCCATATAGAACCTAACTCATAGGTTTTACTCTCAACCCAGTAACAGAAAGAGTCCGATCTGTTCAGGTTCGTATATTTGTCCAATGGCATTTCCGAGAGGGTTTCCAATGGGAACGCTGTCAGAAAGTCATTGAGTAGTTTTCGCTTATCTTCCATAATATATTCAAGTGTTGCTTAGGCTATATATGCAATGGTGCAAAACAAAGTGACAAGAAAAATGAGTATCACGCAGCATCCACTGTTAGAAGAGCCTTTGCTCGACATAGTTTTTCCTAAGTCGAATATGCTAAATGTTGTCTTTCTATATACTCTGTTATACAAAGCACGTTTGGGATGCAGCCATCCCATACCACGTTTGCCGTAACCTGGGATTATTGCTCTTTTTATTGCACGTTTGGCACGCCCCGTAGTCCGTGCGCTTACGCTCTTCTTCTACGAAGGTTTTCTCATACCATATTTCATAAGCTCACAATATTTACAAACGGTCTGTTTGGCCAGACTTGATATTCTTATAATCTACCTTCATCTTGGCAAATTCGATTTTCAACTTTTCCACTTTCGGGTTCGCTTTGTTTGCCGGAAAAGAAGTTGCCACCAGACGAGCCTTCCTTACATGATTTGTTGAACTGGCTAATATTGGATTCTTTGCCGTTGCGAGCAACTGCTCCATGCCGTGAATAGAATCATGTCCCTTTAGCTCTACGAATATTTGCGTCCAAGCCTCTGCAGGTTCTGTTGATGTCTGTACCATAACAAGTTTGTCACATTTCAAATTCGTTTTTATGATGTAACCATCAATTTGAAATACCGTTGATGGGTGTTTCTCTTGAATGGCAAGCATATACTTCTTGCCTTGCTCCTGTGTGGCCACAAACTTTCTGACTTGAAGTGCTTGCTCTGCAATATAACCTGCAAGAGTCAAGTTCTCGTATGTACTCTTTTTCATTGGCTATTCTGCGTATAAGATTTCGTTAATGCGACCGATATGGTCATCTACCCAATCTGAGACACTATCCAAATCGATACCTGAAAGCATTGGAATCTCCATGTCTTTGATGTCCTCAAAAACGCCATCCTTATTAATGAAATAAGCAGATATGGCATCAGTCTGGAGCAACGTCGTTTCGTCAACAATTTCCTTCAGCCTTTCATCATCAGGTCTTTTCTCATTGGCGGCAGCATCTGCCATCAACACATTGAGAGTAGACAGCACATAAGGGCTATGTGTAGTGAGCACGATCATTGAACGATGTTTGCCAACAGATTGTGCTACTTTCAAGCGACGAATTATGTTCTGTACCAATAGACGTTGCGCATCGGGATAGAGATTCTGTTCTGGCTCTTCAATAAACAACTGGGCAGACTGATATTTCATCCTTTCACGAATAGGAGCCAAATCCTCTTCCGTGATTGAACCTATTTCCTTCTGCTTTACAACGTCAGCATCAAGAGATTCCATAAGGCGGTTTATCAAATCAGTCACGCTAAACTTCACGATCTTTCCGACAACCCCCATGTTGTAATCGGACATCACATCTATAGGCATGATTGACTGCACACCACTTGAAGCGTAAAAGGATGTGATAGGTTTACCATTCGGCAGCATCACATAGTCAAGTCCTTCATCGTTGAAATACTTGAAATCATCCGTTAATGACAAATCGATCTTATTGTCCAAGTCGTATTTCATCTTTGCCTCATACCATTCGTGTATGAAGTTGAAAATGGAGTCTCTTTCTTTGGATTTGTATGTACTGTCAATATTGCGAACGGCAGAAATAAGATTTCTCTCTGCAGGTATATAAGATAATTTTGAATTGTATCTGTCATCCCAAGCATCTTGTTTGCGCACGATTTTCGCATTTTGGTTTGTACCTGTTAAAGAGATTGTGATAACATCGCCATCATACATTATTTCTGTATCATCACCAAAATACATTTCATCCACCCGATGAAACTGCTTCAGCTCTCTTATGAAACGCTTATTGTGCGTATAACTCTGTATTGTATTCTCAAAAGAAGTCATTACCTTCTTTTCTATCCAACGACAATAGCACAACACTTTCATAAAAGTGCTTTTACCCGAACTTTGCCGCCCTATAACGAGCAAGACATCCGTCAAGCCTATCAGACCAGTATCCTTAATCGGGCCAAGATTCTTTATCCTAATTGTTGCCATATTATACTATTATTATAATATATGTAGACCAGTGACATAGTGATTACTCAACAGCATCAGCGCATTTCTGCTTGCCGACCTGAATTCTTAGAGCTTCAATAAGGTCATCTTTAGATTTCAGTGTTTCGTCTTTTGACTTCAATGTTTCATCCTTTGCTTTTAGAGTTTCTTTCAAAGTTGATATTTCTCTTCTCAAAGAATCGTTTTCCAGCATCAAGTTAGTGTTAACACTGACATTTCCGACAGAGACGGAATTGTTGTTGCCACTAACATTTGTTGTTTTGAATGCCCCTTCTTTTCGGAAGTAATCCAACGGCATATGAAAGAAGTCCGCCAATACCTCCAATTTGGACAGGCTGATGTCTTTTGTACGTCGGAAATAACTCATTGTCTGTTTACTTTTCTTGAATAGAAGGCTTATCAGCTCCTGCTGTTGCTCTTTTGTCAAACCTGCATACAGGTTATCTATTAAATCTAAATTCAACATAATGCTATATAATATTATAATGGTGTTATGTTAATTTGTACTAATACGCCCAATATATTGAGCAATATATTTTGTTTTCTCCAATGTTTGGACTACTTTTGCATGCAAATATAATCAAAATCTCAGATATACAATCAGAGAATAGTAATTTTTTGCGATAAAATATTAAGCAAATGACACAGAAAGAAATTGCTGATTATTACAGTAAGCTATCTAACGGTGAGAAAGGGCGTTTTACCGCATTTTTAAGCATGAACCTCGGTGGCTCACCACACACTTGGCAACAAAAGATCTTAGGATGGGCTCGTAATATAATGGGCCGACCAATGTCACCGGTTGTCGAAAAGGAACTGTCCTCAATTGTTGAGAAAGACAAGTGGAGGATGATGTATTAAAATATTAAGTATCGACATATATAATGAAGCACATTAAGGACAAATACATAGACATTGTAAAATCACGAGTTGACATCTGTCAGCTTGTGGTAGACCTCTGTCCGGGCACAGTACTAAAACCGTCTGGACCACACAGAAAGAAATGCTGTTGCGTCTTTCATCAAGAAGAATCTCCTTCATTGATGTTGGACACCACCATGAACCGTTACAAATGTTATGGTTGTGGGAAAAGCGGCGATGTCATTTCTTTCGTAGAGGAGTGTCAGGGCGTTGGATTCATTGACGCTATTCGGTGCCTTTTAGATATGTATTGTCCAGATGTCGATACACATGATCTCTTTGACCAAAGCAGCACTCCAGAGCAGGAAGAACGTGACAGAAAAGCGGAAACCATGTACATTTACAACCAGTACGCCCAAGAGTTCTTTCGTGCACAATACGAGGCAGACAATGAAGAAGCTGCCGCATGTCGTAGATATGCCGAAAAATCCGACGGCTCTTCTACTGGACGTTGGGATAAAGATTTCTGTCGAACATTTGGTCTTGGCTACAGCCCTGCAAGAGGGAATAAATTCCTCGAATATGCCAAAAAGAAAGGACTCAACCTGCAAATACTGGTAGAGATAGGCTTACTTGGCGAAGATGACAGCCGTCCGGGTAATTACTATGATTTCTATCGAGGTCGTTTGATGATACCGCAACGTGACAGATATGGCAGGGTGCAGACGTTCACGGCAAGAAGCATAAACCCACAGGCATCTGTCAAATACCTCAATGGGCGTGACAGTCTTATATATAGAAAGAGTACATCTATTTTCGGCATTGACATAGCCATGAAAGCAGCGCGTCAATCGGGTAAGGTATATCTTGTAGAGGGCGCACCAGACGTTATGCGTCTTCAATCATTGGGTATAGCTAATGTGATAGCCTCACTCGGAGGCAGTTGGTCAAAGGAACAACTTGGATATTTCAGCAAGTTCAGTTGTAGTCTGTGCTTCATCCCTGACAGCGATAAGCCCAAGGATGGTGAGAAATTTGGAGCTGGAGAAAAGTTCGTGTTTGCCAATGGCAGACTGGCAACAGAGATGGGCTTTCAAGTCTCAGTGCGTGAAATACCAAAAGAAGGTAACGTCAAACAAGACGCAGACTCGTACATCACCTGTCTTGAACGTTGGGAAGGTCTGACAGAAAAGGACTTCATACTTTGGTATGCCGACAAACACTACGATACAGAAAGCACCAACGATGACCAGCTGAAAGTTATCAGCGATGTATGCGACCTGCTTGTCAACATACAATCGGAGGTGCTTCAAGCTTCTCTGTTGACGGATCTGAAAGACAAATACCGTAAAGCCTCTGTTTGGAAAGGCGCTTTAGCAGACGCTGCAAGAAGACGGCAGGAGCAGAAACGGAGACAAGCCATCAAAAAGTCAGATGAGCTTGAAGGCTATCGTTTCTACAGAAAGGGCTATCACTATTACGACCTTGACCCACAAGGACGTGAAAGAGCTTGGACGAACTTCATCATTCGCCCATTGTTCCTCATTGCTGATGACAACAAGCCAAGCCGTATCTTTGAACTGGAAAACGAGAACCGTATCAAACGAACCATAGAGTTACAGCAAGCAGACGTGACGAAACTTGACCGTTTCAAGGAAAAGATTGAAGGTAAAGGAGACTTCCGATTCTTCGAGAAGCAGGAGAAATACGAATTGCTGAAAGCATACATCTACGGCAGAACAGAAGAGGCGCAGCGAGTACCGCAGTTGGGATGGAACAACATTGGCGAGAGGGGCTTTTACGCTTTTACCAATGGTATTGTCTATGAAGGAAAATGGAAACCGGTCGATGACTATGGCATTATCAGACTGGACAATGAGAACTTCTATCTGCCTGCTCTGTCAAAGATACACAAGCGCAACAAGAATGCCTATGTCAACGAGAGGCGTTTTATCCATGCGCCTAAGCGTGAGGTCTCTGCCCAAGAATACTTTGCGCTGCTTCATGAGTTATATGGAAACAATGGAATTGCAGCCATCTGCTTTTATCTTGCCACATTGTTTAGGGATATTATCACTGACACGACACGTTCGTTCCCTATACTGAACATCTATGGTAAGAAAGGCACTGGAAAGACAGAGTTTGCGCTGTCGCTCATCAATCTGTTCCAGAGAAATCCAGAAGTCAGCAATTTGGACAGCACCACCTATTATGCTATGGGTGACAAATGCGCTGAAGTCAGCAATATGCTCGTCCACTTTGACGAATACAAAAACTCGTTGAGCAAGAAGCATATAGACTTTCTGAAAGGCATCTATGACAATGCCGGACGCTCGAAACGATCAGCAGACGGGGAGCGAAGGGAGTCCACGAATGTAGACTGCGGTGTTGTGCTCACCGGGCAAGAGATGCCAACGGCAGATATAGCCCTGTTTTCAAGAGTCATTTTCTTGGAGTCTCAGAGAAGTGAGCGAACAAAGGAAGAAACAGACAAGTACCAGACGTTCATGAAATTGCGCAATATGTGTCCGACCAATATAACGGTCAGCCTAATGCGTTATCGTGACAACTTTAATGCAGGATGGTTTAATGCATGGAAAAGAGCCTTGGGTGAGATAAAGAGCGAGGTGGACTACAGCACCATAGGAGAACGCTTCATCAACAACTGGGCAATGATGTTAGCGACATACTATTGTCTGCATCCCATTGCGGAAGAACTTCCCTTTTCCGAGAAAGAAGTGCATGACATATGTATAGAAGGCCTGAAGTACCAACATTCATTGTGCAACAGCACGGACGAGATAGCCGTATTCTGGTCTATGTTCTCCAAGGCGAGACAGCTTGGTGACATAAGGGAGGGGCAGGATTACAAGGTCTGCCTAATGAAGACGTTGAAAGTGACGGCAAAAGGCAAGCAGCGTAAGGTGGTTGAATTCGAAACGGACAGACAAGTCCTCTTTATAAGGGAAAAAATATGTATTGCCAAAGCGAACATACAGGCAAGAAGAGAAGGAAAAATCCTTATTCCAGATGAGTCATTATTTTCATACCTTGTCTCTACACCAGACTACTACGGCAAGACAAACTCTCCGTTGAAGTTCTACATCCTCGATGAGAATGGAAAGCCAACAAGAAGATCCAATGAGACTGGAACGTCGTCACTTGTTTTTGACCAGGAACGTGCGCTTGCTTTTGACTACCAATCCATCTGTGGCAACTACGACATCAATCTTGTCACAGTCAGTGAGCCGGAAAAGGAAAATAACGAATAAAATGGAATGATATGGCATCACAGAACAATATCTATCCTCTTTTCTTCATATTGGAAAGAGTTCGTAACGGTTATATACTAACTGCAAAAGAAGAAACTGGAGGGCTTAAAGAAGCGGAATATCGGAAGGAGGTGGTATCGGAAGATAAAATCAACGCAAGGATTGGCCAGATGCTCCACCTTGATGCGATGGTAAAGGAACGTCCAGTTGTTTTTCATGTAGAAGCAGTCGGTGAAACCACCTACCAGTTCTCGAGCGAACACCCTTCAGACGGACTGACGGAAGCAAAGCTTGCCTATGTTCACATCAACGGTAAGGACATAAAGGATGGTTCCATTCTGTCCTTGTTGATTAAGGACACAGACACCATCGAAGTCTATGGTATAGAAGCGGAGCGAGCGGCTAAAAGCAACAATCTTCCACTTGTCCGGGTAAACGGAGTACCTATACTTAGCTTCCCTAATACCAAAGACGGCAAGAAGGCATTGGCATCTTGCGTTGGTAGGACTTTGCTTGCTGAAATCAGCATCCGCCAGTTGACAGACTGGTACTTTTCCCACAAAGTATTGATGGAAAAAGAGGATAAAAAAGGAAAACAGACATAGAATTTTGAGCGACAACAAGGCTGTTTTGTACAACCGACAGTTCTCAATAGTAGAATGTGTTGTGCTCAATATATTAAACGACATAATAAAACAATTTGAGAAATGGACACAAGAATTATCGCCGTAGCAAATCACAAGGGTGGTGTCGGCAAGACCACAACTGTAGCAAATCTTGGAAGTATTCTTTCCAAAAAAGGTTTCCGTGTGTTGTTGATAGACCTTGACGCACAAGCAAACCTCACCACTTCGTTGGCATCCTCTTTTGTTGGAGTCACAATTTACGAAGCACTGACCGGCAAGGTGGAAACCTTACCAGTCATTGAAATCACAGACAGTTTGCATCTCGTTCCTGCATCCTTGACACTTGCCATGGTTGACGTGGAACTTTCCACAGCCATAGCAAGGGAGAGCATCCTGTCTGAAGTTCTGGAGAAAGCGGAAGTCTCAACAAAATACGACTTCGTGTTGCTTGACTGCCCTCCCTCGTTGGGCTTGGTAACGCTCAACGCCTTTACAGCTGCTACTGACATTGTCATCCCTCTCGTTTCTGAGGTGCTGCCATTCAAGGGACTGACCATGATTAATGATTTTATCAACATGGTAAGCCGAAAGCTCAACCCCCAAGCTCACATTTCCGGCATCCTTATAACACGGTGGGAAGGAAGTAAGTTGTCAAAGGGCATTGAAGAAAAATTGCGTGAGGCAGTAGGTGACATCGTTTTCAACAGCAGAATACGCAAGAACATCCGCCTTGCAGAAGCCCCTTTGGAAAGTCGCAGCATTTTGGACTACGACAAGAATTGCAACGGAGCCAAGGATTATCTATTGTTCGCAGAGGAGTTTCTAAATAGAATGACACTAGTATAGGAGGATTGACTATGGACAACAAGAGTCTGGATGCTTTGTTCACGGGACTTACGGTGACGGGCAATTCAAAATCGGAGACAACGAACACACCAAGAACGGCCGAAAAAGGAAAGAATGGAAAGCCGTTGTCATCACGAGCAAAGCAGAAAAAGCTGGAGAAAGAGAGACAAGAAGAACGATTCTGTACAATAGTCAGCTCTGACCTTCTGAAGAAAGTGCGCATTATTGCCACTCGTGAAGGGCTACAGATAAAAGATGTGGTGGAAGCTGCATTTTTGAGAGCTATCAGCAACTATGAGCGGAAACATGGGAAAATAGAAGATGATCCCAAGAAGAACGTCAAGGATCTCTTCTGACTTAGAACATCATTATATATTTCGATACATCATAATTAATTGTGTAGGAAAACTCAATTATTATGTCGTGGTGGCAGGTTGTTGTGAAACACTCTGCCACTTACGCTATTTATGACATTCTAATACAAAGAAAAATTCAATTCTTTGGTTCTATTCTTTATTCTCGTTAGAACCAATCCTCTATTATCGCCTTGAAAAAGCTTGTTATTGGGAACTTTATATAAAGATAGTGGACTGTACAGGGTAATTTTGTGTTTGCAATTCACGAATTACCAACAAAAAAATGAATGATTATGAGTCCATTTATAATTTTCGTTATCGTATTGACCATCGCATATGTATTGTACTATGCGACCATAATAACAATGGATCTAAACGCGAAATCCAAGAAAGAAGGAGAACATGAGGAAACCATTTCTGCAAGTGATACAAAAGATGCTGAAGAAGAATACGCTCCACAGACCGTTTTAGAGGACACCAAGACAGGAGGTTTCTCATTCTTGGAGTCAACAGAGAACAATGAAAATTTCATTGAAGAAGTTATAGAGTCCATCAACACACCAACTACAGCAGATGATGACCCACATCTTGATATTGCCGAGATTTCGGTAAATACGGATGGAGACAATTGTCAAGGGACTGAAGATGTAGAGCCATCGGAAGAACATCAGGACAATGTCGATGATAAAGGTTCCATCAATACAGCATCTGCGTTCTCAGAAGTTCCACCAGAAGAAAAGAAAGATGAAGTTTTTGATGAGAGCAAGGCTTTCAACCAGGATATGGCGCAACCGCAATATGCCGTCAGTTCCATTATCGGCAATGAGAAAGATGCTGCTTTGACTCAGCGTATCGAAGAAGTCAATCAAAGATTAATGGATTGTCCGACAGAAAGAGGATTAAGAAACCCAATGCAACTTGCCAGTGAGATGCGAGAAAACAGAGAACACAGCAATATCGATTTGAAAGATGAATACACCCAATGCTAATACTGCATACAGGCTATGCGCTGCATTATTGTCAGTCCTATGCATACAGGACGTTTCTGCCAGATGTGGCTCTGTAGATTACTCATGGGGAGCGGACGGACTTGCCGAGGCAACCGCATTCGTTGGCACCATGATGATTTACATTGTAGAAATCTTATATGCCATAGCAGGTATTGTGGTGATAGTTGCCGCTTTGCAGATCGGTATCAAAATGAATTACCATGAGGGAGACATCACCAAAAGCATGATGATGCTTTTTGGTGGCATCCTCTTTATGATAGGTGCTTCAATTGTCATGCCAGCGTTGTTTGGCTATCAAGACATGAATTTCGTATTTTAGACTATTTAATCGCGAATAAAATAGA
>ERZ1026888.989-NODE-989-length-13698-cov-21.458550_pt1 | contig 13698 bp, 9 predicted proteins | sample MGYA00380174_ERZ1026888 | MGnify/ENA primary metagenome ERZ1026888 (study PRJEB33269, sample SAMEA4719810) | human gut metagenome | biome: human-associated habitat; feature: organic feature; material: feces | place: Cameroon | collected 2013-10 ...
TTCCTTTTACCCAGGGCGCTGCCCTGGGCTATGTGCTTCTGCCCCTTCGGGGCGTACGGCTTGCGAGTTTTGACACATCCTCCTCAATTCTCACCCGAATTAGTGTCGCTGTCTGCGCACGCTGACACGTGCTGCGCTGCCCGACGACTTTGAAGAGCTGCTCTGCGAGCGTGATTTCTTCACCTTTGCGGTGTTCGTCTTTGTCTTTGTTGAGGCTGCGCCACCTGCGCGGCGGTTCTTCTTTCTTATAGCCTTAGCCGCCTTCTTGTCAACAGCGGCGATGCTGTCGAGCGAGTCCTTCGGTTCGCCCGCACCCCATACGTGCTGCTCGAAGTCGGTAAGCTCCTTCTCGATGCGCTTCTGCTCCTTCTTCATAGCCGAATCGGTGGGGCAGTACTGCGCGAGCGTCTTGCCGAGCATGTTCGTGGTCTTGTATATCTTGCCCTTGTACATGTTCTTCGTGAAGTAGTCGTCCATCGACATCGTAGCAGCGTTGTTGAGGTTGCTTGTCATGATGGTCTGCTTCGTGAGGAACGGAGCAAGGTCGTCGTACTTCACCCAGAAGAGCGGATAGCTTGTGGCAGCGTCGCCGAAGTCGTCTTCGCGCTTCAGGATAGGGCAGAGCGCCAGCACCTTCGTGTGGAACGCCGAGTTGCGGTCGTCGAAGTAAGAAGCCTCCTTCACGTAGTAGGCTGTCACTTCGCGCGACGGAATGTCGCTGTCGTCGATACGTATGCCGCGGTCGGTGCGCTCGTAGAAGATGTGGTAGTTGTCGAGCAGCGACTTGAGGTTCACCTTCGCTGCGTCGTCGAACACCTCATTGCCGTCCAGACGATATTCGTAGGCGGTGATAGAACGCTTCATCACGAGCTTGAAGATATACGTGAAGAGGTTCATCTGCGAACCTACCGGCTCCACCGGATAGTAGAGTCCGGCGTTGGCGTCCTCCGTGAGGTCTATCTCGCGGTATATGTCGCGTCGCCATGTCACGTCCTCGTCCATCGCTTTCTGCGTTGGGAACGATATCTGGGCGCGCACGCTCAGTCCCTGGTCTTTCTGCTGTTGCTGCTGAGCCTGCTCGCGGCGGCGTGCCGCAGGCTGTGCCGAAGCTATATCGGCACAGAAGAGGGCGGCGAGGAGTATTGTCAAGAATTTATTCATTGTTTTGTTTTTTGTTTTCTAGGGTTTCTAGGATATCTAGGGGGCTAGGAAGCCCTGTTTTATTTCACGATAACCTCCATAGACCCGTTCAACTTGCGTGTGATGCCGTCGGGGCCAACCGCTGTGATGCGCGAGATGTAGAAGCGTTTGCCTCTCGAGAGCTTGCGGAAGGTGTCGCGCTGGCGCTCAGAGAAGTTGCCGCCAGCCGAAGCCATCGGCACAGCGTTGCCCATGTTGTCGAAGAACACGGTCTCGAAGCTCACAACCTTGAACTGTATGTCAAGGATGCCGTCGTCGATGGCTGCCTTGATGCCCGGAGCACTCATGATAGAAGCCTTGGCGAGTCCGCCGCCACGGAAGCGGTCGGTGCCGATCTGCATGTATGCTGCCGGGTCGGGGAGCTTGCGCACATGGAATGTGAACTTACCCATCTGGCGCGACTTGCCGTTGTCGTTGGATGCGACGGAGATAGTGACGTCGCTGCCCACTGCCGACGGACGCGCAATGTACTTGCCCATGCCGATAGAGCGGAACGAACCGCCCGACATTGATGCCGACACGGCGTTGAGAGGCACGCCAGGTATGCTGACGCTTATCGGGTTGTCGTAGCCGGCGTAGAGCACGTTCATGAGGTCTGCCGATACGGTGGCGCTCGGTGCTACTACGGTGTATTTCTGTGTGAAGTCGCGGCGTATCACGTTGCCTGCTCCGTCGCGCATTGTGATGTATCCGCCGAACTGATGCTCGCCTACAGCGCCTGCCGTGAAGCGGTAGAGTCCGTTGGTGATGCGCTGTCCGCCTACGTATATCTCCGGCTGCTGTGTGGTGTCGACAGCCGCCATTACGATCTGCGCCGAGAACTGGTCGCCGCTGATGACGGTCTTCGACTCGGGTATTACGAACGCCGAGAGCTTGTTCACGCGGATGTCCTTCATGTCAATGTTCGCAACGAGCGTGTGCAGCACTTCGCCTTCAGCGTAGCGCACGTCGCTCTGCAACTTCGAGAGCAGTGTCACGGCACCTGCAACGGGCATGTCCTCGAACATGTACTCCTGCCAGTTCTTGCCGAGCGTGTTTGCGTTCTTCGGCACCTTTGTCGTGAGGTTGCTTTCGATGATGTCGCGCTGATGCTTGTCGGGAACCATCTTCAGGATGCGCTCGCGGAAGTTGTTGATGGCGTCGTAGAGTTTCTTGCCCTGACCGGTGCCTGGAGCGAGCATCACATGGCTTGCCGCTTCGAGGTTATCCTTGCTCTTAATATTGTAGATATTGCCGTCCTTGCCGTCAGCCTCGCGCACAATCTGCACCTTCAGCGCCTGCGCGAAGTTGTAGAGCGAGTCGCTCATGCGCTTCACAGCCGTAGCTTTCTCGAACCACTCCTTCACCTTCTGCGGGTTCTTCTTCATCTGCTCGGCGAAGTTGCCGTAGAGCACCTCGTTCTCCTTCGAGGAGTTGGCAGTGGTACGGTTCAGACTCTCCTCCACGATAGAGAAGCCGTTGAGCACTTCCGAAGAAATGTTCAGGGCAAGCATCGCCATCAACACCACATACATGAGGTTGATCATCTTCTGGCGTGGGGAGATATGTTTTTTCTTTATTGCCATTCTTAGGGTTTTTACTCTTTTACTTTCAAGTTCATGTTGACGGTCATTGCCTCAATCATGCGTGCATAGATGCCGTTAAGCTGCTCTATCTGCTCTGCCATGCGCTTGCTCTGCTCGTTGATCTGGTCGATAGTGCCGATTTGCTGGCTTGCGCCCTTGAGCTGCATCTCGTATATCTTGCAGATGCCGGTGAGTGTGCGGTTGAGGTTCTCCATCTCCTCGCTGTCGCGGGTGAGACGCACGCTCTGGTCTGACACCTTCTGCAGGGTCTCTGTGAGGCGCTTGAGCTCGTCGAGATAGTTTGCCTGCGCGTCTGCCAGCTGCATAGCCACTTCGTGGTTGGCAGCCAGTTCGGCTGCTGCTGCTGCGGTCTGTGCTGCTTCGGGCGAAACAATAGTCTGTGTTCCGCCGACAATAGTCTGCGTACCGCCGGCAACAGTCTGTGCTGCGCCTTCAGAAGCCGGTGCTGTTGCTGAAGCGACTGCGCTTGCTGCACCGCCACCTATTATAATAGTGCCACCGCCGCTTACTCCTGCGCCAGATCCAGCAACTCTTGCGCCAGTGCCTGCTGCGCCGCCGTCGATGATTACGCTACCTTGCACGCCGGCGTTGTATGCAGCCTCTGCTTCAGCCTCCTCGCGGTCTATCTCCTCCTCGTCGATGTGAGTGGGGAGGTCTCTGCCTTCCTGCGTCTTGTCGAACGGACGGTCGAACGCCGAGATAAAGAACACGAACACCTCGGTGCCCATACCAGCGAAAAGCATGATATTGGCACCCGGCAGGTGGGTGAGCTTAAAGAGCGTACCAAGAATTACGACTGATGCACCCCAGCTGTATGCGTAGTTGAGGAATGTCTGTCCGGGGACACTGTCCATCCACTTCTGCAAGTGGTAGACTATGTTGAATTTGCTGTAAATAGTCATAGCTTTTTATTTATTTCTTTTTTCCTTTTGCTTTTACCTTGCCGCTTGATGTGTTAGCCAAGCTGCGCACGCAGCGGAATCCGATGTAGCAGCGTGGCTGGTTCTGGTATTCCCATGTGCGCCATGCCGAGCGTATGAACGATTCGGGGTCTTTCCACGAACCACCGCGCACGCTCTTCTTCTTCAGTCGGTACGGGTCTTCCTTCGCCGCGTTGTACTGCAGTGTAGGGTTGAGGTCGTTCATCGCCTCTACGCCCGCTTCGGTGTATACGGTGCTTGTCCATTCTGCCACGTTGCCCGCCATGTCGTAGAGTCCGTTGCTATTGGAGCCGTAGATAGCCACCTTCGATGTGATGAGGTTGCCGTCCTTGGTGTAGTTGCCCTTGTCGGGTTTGAAGTTGGCGAAGAAGCATCCGTCGCCGCTCTTCACGCTTTTGTCCTCCCACGGGAACTCGGTGCCGCTCTTTCCGCGTGCCGCATACTCCCATTCAGCCTCTGTCGGCAGGCGGTAGCGCTGCACGTAGCGTGCTTCGGGGCCGAGACCTTTCAGCAGATAGTCGGTGCGCCATGCGCAGAAGGCGTTGGCCTGCTCCCATGTGACGCCTACTACTGGGTAGTCGTTGTAGGCAGGGTTAGAGAAGTAGTTGCGCAGGTATGTCTCGTTCTCTGCGTTGCGGAAGTCGTTCACCCAGCATGTTGTGTCGGGGTATACATTAACTATATATGTGTTGAGGAAGTCCCACGGACCGCTCAACGGACGGTTTATTGTCTCGCGTACGATGCGTCCTTCGTCGTCGATGTACGCCGTGTCCTTCGATATCATCACCACCTCGTCGGGGTTTACGGCGATGTCGGTGTTGAGGTTGCGCTCCTCGGGGTTGAGTCGGTTGCGGCGCAGCGCTGCAGCCGTGTAGTCGTACACCTCGTAGCGGTAGTTCATCTGACGGTAGTCGAGCATCTTCTCGCCGGTGATAGGGTTGCGTGTGTACACGCTCTCGATGGCGCGCAGCTCGTCCTCGTTAGGCTTGCGCGGCAGCTGCTTCTTCCAGTTGAGATGCGGAGTGACGGGGTCGCCGTTCTTGTCCTCGGTGATCATGTATGTCTCATCGCCGCCATACTGCGGGTCGGCGAGTCGTGTGCGTATGATGCTGTCGCGCACCCACACCACGAACTGCTTGTACTTAGAGTTGGTCACTTCGGTTTCGTCCATCCAGAAGCCGTCTACAGAGATGTCCTTCACGGGTGTCTGCTTGCCCCACAGGCTGTCCTGGCTTTCGAGGCCCATACGCAGGTAGCCGCGTCCTACGCGCACCATGCCGTATGGTGCGGGCTCGGCGAACGAGCGTCCGCTCACGCCCACCACTTCGCCGCCGCGTCCTGCCGACGAGGCTGCCTTGCTGCCGAAGCAGCCGGTGAGTGTCATGGTGAGTGCCATGAGACTTAATAGTAATATGCTTTTTGTTGTTTTCATCTATTGTTGTTTTTTTGTTTTCTTTTTTTGGGGGTAGGAGGGTTAAGCCTATCTAAGCCTCTTTAGGCCTTTCTAAGCCTCTTTTAGCTTTTCTAAGCTCTCTCCGAGCGCTTTCTGAGCCCTCCCCGACGGGGAGGGTTGGGAGGGGCTACAGCACTCTCACGCTCTTGTGCATGTTGCGGCCCTTCTTCTGTAGGTTGAGGTCCATCTGGTAGCCGATGAATATCTCGTGGCTTCCGTTGCCGGGGTTGATGGCAGAGGTGTATATCTCGTAGGAATAGCCGAGGACGATGCCGTGGAACTTGCCTCCGATGAGCACCGTCGTTGATATCGTAGGGGCGTAGCTTACGCCGGCGTACATCATCTTCTTCTCGTTGGTGTAGACGAGGCGTCCGGTGATGTCGCCGCGATAGCCCGAGAGGTCGCTGCGCACGAGAAACGAGGGTAGGATGGTGAGGAACGGGTTGCGCAGACGGATGGTTGCGCCGCCGGTGAGATAGTAGGTGGCGTCCACTTGCAGCTCGTTGGTCTCGCCGAGCTGCACGCAGGGCGAGTTGAGATGCTGCGCCGACACGCCTACGTACCAGTTGCGGTGCGAGTAGTAGAGTCCGGCGGCGAGGTCTACTGAGTTGCCGTCCACCTTTGATGATGAGAATGCGGGGTCGTTTGATTCCTCAAGATCCACTTTCGTTCCGTCGAAGCTCTCGCTGAGCAGTCCGGCTGAGATGCCTGTCGACAGTTGTCCGCCGAACAGCTTGAACTTGAACGCGTACTGCACGGCGAGACGTTTGTGGCTGAACAGACCTATCTGGTCGTTCATGAACTGTACGCCTGCGCCGTGAAACTGCTTCATGAGCAGGAACTGAGCGTCGGCTCCGGCGTACATCGTGTTAGGGTTGCGCTTGAATCCAGCCATTTGCATAGCGTAAGCCGCCGCGATGTTCAGCTTCGGCGACTTGCCCACGGCTGCGGCATTGAACGAAGGCTCCATGTCGAAGTAGTGGCTGAATGATACGTCGTACTGCGCTTGGCTCTTCATCGAGACAAGCGACAATATCATCGTTATTATTATGTATCCGCGTTTTAACACGTATGTATAACGTTTGTTTATTAATATTATTGTGAGATTATTAAGTTTTTTGCTTCTCGTGGCTTACCAATGGCTGTCTTTGCCGAATATTTTGCGTATGCGGTTGCCTATCGATCGCCATATATGCGCGAAGTTGCCGTAGCGTATGTTGAGCACGAGTTCCTCCAAAGAGCGTCCGAACTTTATCCACGGATGACCGTAGGCATACGTGCGGTACACCTGCTCCTTGAAGTCGACGTCCTCTATCACGTACGGCGGGTGCTTCAGTTCGCCCTCCAGCTCGAAACGCTTCATGGTGAACAGTCGGCGCAGACGGCGCGGCATGGTCTGCAGCGAACCTGTGTAGTGGGTGGAACCGTCGGTGGCTCCGAGATTGTTTATGAGGTTGTGCGAGGGCATGATGGCGAGTCCGGAGTTCATCACCATCGACGCCCAGAATATCGTTTCGTAGTATTCCTTGCCCGACGCGCGATGGTCGTAGCAGGCGCGCAGCGTGTCCTCGCAGTAGCGTCGCTGGCGCATTATCTTCCTGAGCTGACGCATCGACGTGCGGTCGTCGAGGAACGGGTAACCGGGCTCCCACTTGTCGATGACGCGTCGCCACGACGCCCATCCCCAGATAGAGAACACGGAGGTGAAGAGGTAGTCGTACGGATAGTCGTTCAGCTGTTCCTCGGGGTTGAAGCCCGCAATCATCCAGATGCGCTCGTCGTGCTCGTAGCGGTCGAGCATCTCCTTGCAGAACGTGAAGAACGACTGCGAGGGCACGTCGTCGTCTTCGAGCACGATGCACTTGTCTACGAACGAGAACGCCCACTTCTGCGAGATATACTCCGAGGGGTCGCAGCCGTAGTTGCGCTCCTGGTAGAGGCGCTGCACGTCGCACTCCCAGTCGATGTTCTCTACTACGCGTCTACACGCCTCTATGCCAGGCATGTCGCGCTCGCCGCGCGGTCCGTCCTGATAGAGGAACAGTTTTGATGGACGCGCCTTGCGCACTTCGTCGAACGCCTTGCCGAGGTGGTCGGGACGGTTGAAGAAGAGTATGAGTACTGCTACGTCGGTCTTGTATGATTGCATAAGCGTTGTGGTTTTTGTCTTTTCAATTCTACAAAATTACAGAAAATTGACTATAGAACGGCATTGGAACGCTGTTTTTTTCGCATAACCCAAACTTTTTCAGTAACTTTGTGCAAACATATCAGTATAAAAACATGAAACTTATCATCACGATAGACAACACGATGATGACGCTGCAGACCGACTCTGCCGACGGCGGCAACGACCGCGAGACGTACGCCCTGAATTCGGGCATCGCCGTGGCTGCCAACCTGCGACAGGCTCTCGCCTCGTGCGCTCTGCTGCGCCATCCGCGCCAGTACGACCGTGTGACGGTGGTGGTCGACACGCCCGTGATGCTCATCCCCGAGGACGAGTACAGAGCGGGAAGCGCCACGCTGCTCTACCGCAACGCGTTCAGTCTTGCGGCAGCCGACGAGGTGCAGACGTCGCCGCTCGACGCGTTGGGCGTAGTGGTAGCCTTTGCCGTGAACAAGGATCTGCACTTCGTGCTCAACGAGAACTTCCGCTACGTGAGCTTCGAGCCGCGCATCGCCTCTACGCTCGCCGACCTGAGTCAGCGTGCCTACGGCGGTTTCCAGGAGAAGCTGTTCTGCGTGTTCCGCGGCAAGGACCTCGACATCATCGCCTTCCGCAAGCACCGTCTGCGCTTCTGCAACTCGTTCCACGCCGACGACACGCAGGACGCCGTGTTCTACATCATGAGCGTGTGGCAGCAGCTCGCCATGCGACCCACCGACATTCTCGTCATCACAGGCAACGCCGAGGAGCCCGAGACGCTACGGACAAAGCTCGAGCAGTTTGTGAAGAATGTTGATGAGTTGTGATGTTGAGGTGTTGTGTTGAAGTGTTGAGGTGTTGAGGTGTTGAGATGTTGTGTTGAGGTTTGTGGTGTTGAGGTGTTGTGTTGAGGTGTTGAGATGTTGAGTTGAGATGTTGAGGTGTTGAGGTGTTGAGATGTTGAGATTTGCAATGCAAATGTCACCATAACACCACCTCACCATCACACCATCACACCACCTCACCATCACACCATCACACCACCTCACCATCACAACCTTACCATCTCACCACCTCACCATCACACCACCACCTCACCATCACACCACACATCTCACCACCTCAACATAACACCATCTCAACACCATTACATCATGCGCATAATAACTGGAAAATATAAAGGGCGCCACTTCGATATTCCGCGCTCGTTCAAGGCTCGTCCTACTACGGACTTCGCCAAAGAGAATATCTTCAACGTGATTAACGGCTACATCGATATGGATGGCGCACAGGCGCTCGATCTCTTCGCTGGCACGGGCAGCATCTCGCTCGAACTGCTCTCGCGCGGCTGCGCTCCGGTTGTGAGCGTGGAGATGGATCGTGACCATGCGTCGTTCATCCGCGAGTGCATGACGAAGCTCGGCACGAAGGACAACATCCTCATCCGTGGCGACGTGTTCCGCTTCATCAAGTCGTGCAAGCAGCAGTACGACCTCATCTTCGCCGACCCGCCTTACGCTCTGCCCACGCTGCCCACCATACCGCAGCTCATCCTTGGCAAGGGAATGCTGCGCCCCGGCGGTCTGCTGGTCTTCGAGCACGGCAAGCACAACGACTTCTCTGATGTGCCGGGCTTCATAGAGCACCGCGCCTACGGCAGCGTGAACTTCTCGCTGTTCCGTGCGTCGGAAGATACCACGGAGGAAGCGTAGATTGTTGGTTGCTTTCCCATAGAATTCTTTAGGGGGTGTCTTTTAGGGGGTGCACTTGTCTCAAGTGCACCAACCGATCAAGAATTGCACCAACCGATCAAGAATTGTACCAACCAATCAAGAATTGCACCAACCGATCAAGAATTGCACCAACCGATCAAGAATTGCACCAACCGATCAAGAATTGTACCAACCGAGAGGGCGTACCATCTGCTCGGTTGGTGCAGCTGAGACAGCTGCACCCCCTGGGTGTGCTCCCACGAATTCAGATGTTTAGGGTGCGTATCCATCCGTAGCGGAGGTCTCCGGCCTCCGCAGCAAGCTGAGGACAATCATTACTGTGACTTGGTGCTGCGGAGGCCAGAGACCTCCGCTACGGTTGGCGCATTCAAAAATTCGTTAACCCACTTTCTATGTTTTCAGCAAGTGAGTCTGTTGTAAAGAAACATGTTATTTTCTGCGTTTTTTTACTTTTTTACCTTTTTATTCCTTTTACTCGCAAATATAATACAAGAAAACTTCCGCGAAAAAACTCTTTCTATAGAAACCGAACGCGGAACCAAAAGTTGCGTGCCCATCCTCAAAGGGGGTGCACTTGTCTCAAGTGCACCACTTGCTGTGTTGGTTTATGGCTTGCTATGTTGATTTACGGCTTGCTGTGTTGGTTTACGGCTTGCTGTGTTGGTGCACTTGAGACAAGTGCACCCCCTGGGGAATTGCTGTGTTCTGAACACGAAAAAGCGGACTAAACGGACTTTATTGCTCAATCAATAAAAATCCGTTTAATCCGCTGGTTGTTTAGTGCAAATGCCGACTTGGTGTTGCGGAGGCCGGAGACCTCCGCTACGATTAGCAACGTATTTAACAACGAATCCGTTTAATCCGTTTAATCCGCTGTTAAAAAACGAGCGTCAAGATGCTGTTATTTAATTCCCATCGGTTTGATGTTCTTCACGATGTCAGCGCAGAAGCGTGCTTTCGGATTGAAAGTCTTCGGAGCGAAGCGCATTGTCACCACGTGCTCGCCAGTAGGAGTCTTGAACTGTGGCAGACAAGAGTCGCCACCGCACGAGTGGTTGCCGATGCCGCGCTGCCAGAAGTCGAAGTGAGCGAACACCTGCTCGCTGCGAGTGAGGTCGTACGGGTGCTTGCCGCCGTAGAACACGTCGTAGTTGAACTGCTGGTCGTCGTAGTGTGAGAGCGAGAAGGCGAGCTGACCCTCCACCTTCATGTTCAGCTGCAAGCCCTTGCTGTTGTTTCTCAGCGTCAGTTCGCGCAGACCCTGACGGTCGCCCATTGTCTGCGGAGCCGACTGCTCCTCGAACATCTTGTCTACCGATGTGCGGTACCAGCCGAGCATCGAACCGCGTTGGCGGTCGATATAGTTGGAGTGCGGACCCTTAGCGTAGTAGAGCACGCCCTCGAAGCCCGGTGCGAACTGCATTGTGATGCCCACACGGCGTGTCTCCTCCGACGAGTTGTTGAACGCTACGCGCATGTCCACCTCGCCGTTCGGGTAGATGGTGTAGAGTATGTGGTGAGTGTCCTTGCCGTTCGACACGGCAGTCTCAACGATCACGTTGTTGCCCTGCTTCTTCGGAGCCTTTACGAGCGTTTTCTGACCAGTGAGCGCGCCCTCCTCCTTGTTCTCGTTCTCAGCTACGCCACCCGTTGCGCCGAGCGAGATGTTGTCGTTGGCGATGCGGCGGAAGCCGTTGAAGTCGGGACCTGTTGACGGCATGACAATCTGTTTGCCATTGTATGTCCATTCGGCGATGGTGCCGTCAGTGTCGAACTTGATGCTGAAGTTCTTGCCCTCAACGCTGTTGCCCTTCACCTTCAGTTTGCCCTTCTCGCTGATTGCAGGCAGAGCGATGTGGTTCTGCTGCACGTATGTCGGGTCGGCTACCGACGGACAGTTGGCAGCAGCGTCTGTTGTGAGGCGGAACTGCTGTGCTGCAATCACATGAGCGCGGTTTGCCCATGCGGTCTTGTCTTTAACTTTGAGCTTGAAGGTGATGATAATCTCCTTGTCAGCCGGAACGTTCACGTCGTACGGAATTTCTACTACGCATGTTTCGCCCGGCTTGCACTGCAGGTCTTTCACTGCGCCGTGAGCCAAGTTGCTCTCTCCCTCGCCGCGTCCGCTGATGCTCCATACGAGCTGGTAGTCGCTCAGGTTGGTGAAGGCGAACTTGTTCTTCAGTGTGAGCTTGTGGTTGGCGAACGACACGAAGTCTACATCGCGATACACGTACTTCACCTCGTCGAGCTTAGCCGTCCACTCGCGTCCCGGAGTGATGATGCCGTTGCTCATGAAGTCGCCCTGGAAACCATAGTCGCCACGGTTCATCTTAGTATAGTCGTAGCCCGAAGTGTAGTAAGGAATGCCTGTCTTCGGATCCTTCAGCGGTTCACCAGCCTTGATGCGGCGTGTGTCGTAGAGGCCCTGGTCTACCCAGTCCCAGATGCAACCGCCCACGATGCCCTTGCTGTTCTCTATCACGTCCCAGTACTCCTGCAGGTTGCCCACAGCCTGACCCATAGCGTGAGCGTACTCGCAGATGAAGTAAGGCTTGTTGTTCAGTCCGTCGCGCTGCTCAACCACCTTGCTCACCACGGGGTACATGTCCGAACCGAAGTCGGAATATTTCTCGCCGTGGTTGTATCCCTCGTAGTGAACCCATGCGTCGCGACGCGGCAGCAGGCGCTTCACGCAGTCGTATGTAGCCTGGAAGTTGCAGCCGCCGCCCGACTCGTTGCCGAGCGACCAGAACACCACGCTCGGGTGGTTGCGGTCGCGCAGCACCATGCGTGCAGTGCGGTCTACGTATGCTCCCTCCCACGACGGCATGTTAGAGATGCTCTGGTTGCCGTGACACTCCACGTCAGCCTCGTTCATGCAGTAGAGTCCGTAGTAGTCGAACATGGCGTACATCTTAGCCTGGCGCGGATAGTGCGATGTGCGCACGGTGTTCACGTTAGCCTTCTTCATCAGCTCCACGTCGCGCAGCATCGTATTAACGTCGATGGCGTGACCAAAGAGTGGGTGTATGTCCTGCGTGTTCACGCCCTTGAAGTAAACGCGCTTGCCGTTCACGTAGATGAGGTTGCCCTTCTTCTCAACGGCGCGGAAGCCGTACTTCGTAGAGAATACCATCTCCTCGCCGCCGTTGTTCAGCTGGCGTACGATGACGGTGTAGAGCCACGGGTGCTCAGACGACCAGAGCTTCAGGTCTTTCAGACCCTCGAAGTCTACAGACATAGTCTTCTGCGCGTCCTTTGCTGTCAGCGCTACAGCCTGCTGCTTCTTCGCAACGAGCTGACCTGCGGGGTCGAGCAGCTCCACTTCGAGCGTCTTGCTTGCACTCTGCTTCAGCGAGTTGTTTACTGTCAGCTCCACGTTCATAGAGCCTGCGGTGTAGCCCTCGCCGAGCTGCGATGTTATGTAATGGTCGCTTACAGCCACCTTCGGAGTAGCCATGAGATACACGTCGCGGTGGATGCCGGCGAGGTGCCACATGTCCTGACCCTCAAGATACGAACCGTCCGACCAACGGTAGACGCGCACCGATACGTTGTTCTCGCCCTTGCGCACGAGCGCCGTCACGTCGAACTCGGCGTCGGTGTTCGCACCCTCAGAGAATCCGGCGTACTTGCCGTTCACCCATACCACGATGGCGCTGCACGCTCCGTCGAAGTGGAGCACTACGCGCTTGTTCGTCTCCCAGCCCTCGGGCAGGTTGAACGTACGGCGGTACGAACCCACAGGGTTCTTGTCGAAGTTGTCGTCCATCGCCTTGATGCGCGGCGGGTCGTTGTGGAACGGATAGCCCACATTGTTATATACAGGCACATCATAGCCAGCCATCTCCCAGTTGAGCGGCACCTTGATGTCGTCCCAAGCCGATACGTCGGCGTTGTCGGCATAGAAGTCCTTTGCTTCGGGCTTGCCTTGCTTCCAGTCGGCTGTGTAGCGGAACTTCCACTCGCCGTTGAGCAGCAGGTAGTCGGCACGCTCCGGCGTGAGCCACGGCATGGCGTAGCACTTGTCTTGCATCATCTGCGATGTAGACGAGTAGGGTATGAACGTAGCGTGTGCCGGGAGCTTCTGGTCCTCAAACTTCTGCTCGTTCTCCACCCATGAGTCAACCACCTCGGCGATGTCCTTCACCTCAACCGAATGAACAATCATAGGCACGTCCTTCTTTGTCTGACGCTTCGCCTTGCGCTGTCCATAGGCAGTGCCGCTGCATACCAATGCTGCAACAGCCACTAACAATAAAGTTCTCTTCATTTATTTAGGTTTTTGATTTGTTTCTGAATTACTGCAAATTTACTATTAATTTGGGAGTCATACAAATTTTTTAAAAAAAGTTTAGTAAAGCTATTGCATTATCAAAATTAATTTGTACCTTTGCACTCGCTTTTAAGACAAAAGCTATCGGGTGGTTACCAGAGTGGCCAAATGGGGCAGACTGTAAATCTGCTGGCTATGCCTTCGGTGGTTCGAATCCATCACCACCCACAGAAAAGCAAAAAGGTGTATCAACAATGTTGATACACCTTTTTGCTTTTAGGGGGTGCACTTGTCTCAAGTGCACCAACAAACTAACAAGGCAGTCAAAGACGGGCTGAAAGCCCAACAATCACATAG
>ERZ1026888.991-NODE-991-length-13690-cov-11.505464_pt1 | contig 13690 bp, 17 predicted proteins | sample MGYA00380174_ERZ1026888 | MGnify/ENA primary metagenome ERZ1026888 (study PRJEB33269, sample SAMEA4719810) | human gut metagenome | biome: human-associated habitat; feature: organic feature; material: feces | place: Cameroon | collected 2013-10 ...
TTTTAAAAAAAATCACATACTGCCTTTAGCGATACATATTCGCTGAATAGTTACCGGCAACAATTCAACACTCAACATTCAAAACTCAACATTCAACATTCATAAGCCCCATCCTTAGCCTCGAATATCACGCTTGGCTCTATCACTTCCACCGTATGCCATGCGCCTTTGGCTATCTGGCATCCATACTTTGCCTCAGCAGGACATAGACGAATGCGCTGCACCTCACGGTATTCCACTTTGCGCGACACATCCTGTGCGTCCATACCCATAGGCATAGCGTCTGATGCAGCATTCTCGTATGTCGCAACCTCCTCGTATATCACTTCGTCCAATTTGCCACACAAGCATATTACCGACTCAGTAGTGTCTTCATGCCTGTGAATAGGCACAACGGTTCCTGGCAACAGAGCATTCAGCATACGCTGACTATTATCTGCCGATGACGTGCGCAAATCCAAATTCTGACGTAAACGAGGATTCTCTTTTGCCTGTTCAAACAAATTATCGAGTAATTCTTTATTTATTTCCATACCGTTATATTCAATTATTGGGCATCCTCTTCGCCCTTCTCGGAACAAAGAGGTAGAAGCAGAATGCCCAAATAGCCTTTAATAATTTCATTATATTCAATATCTACGCAACACCACTTGGAATGCTTCTGCATAGTTGCATCCCCACTGGCTTCCGCGCATAGCTGCCAAGCCTGTGATATACTCTACACTTCGAGGATGTGGATAAGGACGCATTACGCCACGATACATAGAAAGGGCCTTGCACTTAGCCTGCACACCATTCTGACCTACCTCAACATAACAGTTAGGGCGGAACAGATTCATGGCATCGTTGATAGCCCACTCCGAGCAAGATGGCACCTCCATATACCAAAGCTCCTTTATAGGCTTCACCGTCGGTTGACGCTGGAACAAACGTATAGCCTCCTGACATGCCATTGAGGTCTGCAAGTGGTCGTTGTTCGTGTCAGCAGGATGATGAGTAATCACAATATCAGGCTCGCTTTCACGGATTGCGCTCTCAATGAACTGCACCAATTTCAAGTGCGGCACAGTATTCATCTCGATATTCGGGAATGTAGCCTCATACTTCTTGCTCACACCAACATAGTTGGTTGCAGCATCCGTGTCACCTTCCAACTCAGCATCCGAAGGACGGAAAGCCCTTGCCTTTGCCTCCGTACACATGATTGCTACGTCTACTTCGTCACCCTCATGACTCCATTTCCACATTGACGCACCAGCCCCGAGCACCTCGTCATCGGGGTGGGCCACTACTAATAAGTACTTCATATAATTGATTTTAATGATTTAAAATCTTAAGAAAGAATAGTCGGTGTTCGATAAAGGGAACACCAACCCTATAGACACCTACCTTTGCAAGTGCCTATATAATATATAATGAGTAAAAAAATAAAAGATTAGAACCCCATTGCAGTATCGCTCTGCACTATGCCGCCACTCGGATGAGGCAAATATTGAATTTTGAATATTGAGTGTTAAATGTTAACTTGTCAGTGTGCTCATAACCCACCAAGTAAACATTTAACACTTAACATTTAACACTGTGAAAATAGAACATTTAACCATGTAAAATCTTAAAGCTTAGCAATTTCTTCCTGTGAAAGGCCTGTTGCCGTCACTATACTGTCAATAGGCATTCCCATTTCAAGAAAAGTGTTTATCCTCTGCAAAGATATACATTATAGCTTTAAGATATAGTTTCAAACAATTCCCTTACTGTATATACGGGTAAAGAGGAGTTACTAAAATCCTTTTTGTTACGCGTTACAATACAATCCGCATTAGCATTAATCGCTGTTTTATTTTGAGTAGCATCTTCATAATCTTTCCAATCTGACGACAGCATTTCAACTACAGTACGCCCTTTCAAATCAAGAACCTCTATAAATTCCGAGACAGCAAGCAATGTCTCTGTAACACTTTTATAGTCATACTTATGAGCCACATACATAGCCGTAACATACGAAAGTGCAGAGGTCATGAGCTGCATATCCTCCACACATCCTAATGCAAATAGGCGCTCTGCATCATCTACAAAATTTTCCCTACTACAAACAAAATCTATTAAAATGTTTGTGTCTACAAAAATCTTCATAACTGATACTTTTTTTCAATCAATGCATCAAGTCTGTTCTCATCCGCAGGTACAGGTCTGCCACCCTTACCAGAAAGTTCTTTCATACGTGCCAAAGCATTTTTATATTCTACACTTTCCGTTATCTTCCCGTTCTTAAAACGAGAAATGTTGGAAGAAATGTGCTTATTATTTTCTTCAGAGTCTTCCAATGCCGAAGTTTCTGCTAATGATTGCGACAATAAAGTAATCAACGTTATTTTATCTTCCTTTGCCCAATTCTTCACTTCATTCCAAATTGGAGTGTTCTGTATATTGTTATTTGTCAATATCATAATAAATCCTCCTAATTTTAACAATTATAAAGAGATGTCTATACCTATTGCAAAGATATAAAATAAATCTGAAACGACGATATTTGAAGATATATTTTGATGGCTTTTAATACGTAAATATTCACCGAGTACTTACTTAGAACAACTTTCATTATATCCAAACTCAACATTGAACACTGTGAAAATATAACATTTAACCATGTAAAATCTTAAAGCTTAGCAATTTCTTCCAGTGAAAGGCCTGTTGCTTTCATTATATTGTCAATAGACATTCCCATTTCAAGAAGATTCTTGGCGATCTCTAAAGCTATATCTTTTTTACCTTCTTGCTTGGCACTATCCAAAGAGTTCTTAATATCTCGATAAGCCTTAAGGCAAGCCTCGTATTGTCTCTCAACACCAGATTCATCCAATCTTTCACGCATATCAGCAAGCTTTTTTCTTTGTCCATCCAGATATTCAAGCATTTCTTCGTAAGCGTTAGTGCTCATATTATGTCCTCTATTTATGTGATTAATATTTATCTACATTCTTCTATCCACACTCCATTATAGAAATGGATATCGTTACAAATTTACGTCAAAACTATATTACTCCATATTCCTTATTAACCTCAAAAACTCTCCTGGAGTCAATACTTCCATATCAAAAGAAGCAAAGTCTTTAATATTTCTTGTTACAATACAATCCATGCCTGCAATCTTTGCAGAATTAAACTGCAAAGCATCCTCAAAATCTTTAGATTGCAAGGCAACTGATTCTCGTACTACATTAGAATCAACAGGTGTTACTTCTACGAGTTCTTGCAGACTATCCAATACAGAGTATATCGTATTTCCTGGAAACTTTTTTCTTGCTATATAAGCAATATTCGCAAAAGTCAAAGCTGAAACAAATAATAAACACACTTTACTATACCCCAAAGCTAATATAGCTTCAGCATCATTACTGAACCCTTCTCTATCCAAATAGTAATCGAGAATCACGTTGGTATCAAGAAAGACCTTTCTCATTTATTCTTTTCCAATAAGTAGTTTAACCTATCATCGTTTTCATCTTTTACCCCAGCTAATATGCCTCGCATTTTTTTCAAGTGTTCAGGCAATTCATATTGAGTAGCTTGAGCAACAGTTTCTGAACGATTAAACTTTTTCAAGAAACCATGTATAGAAGCTTTAACAACATCAGTAACAGTTGTATTATTCAACTTAGCAAAGTTCTCTACTTCGCTATAAGTATTATTATCTATTGTTATAGTATTCATGTCCTTTCCTCCCTATTTGTCAAATGATTATCTTTATATCGCAAATTTACGTCATTTTCCTGACACATGCAAGTATTTATACCATAATCTTTTGATTTAGAAGAAATGTTGCGCTCTAAATTAATAATTCAAAATTCGACAATTCAACATTGCCTCCAGCAACCATTCAACACTCAACACTCAAAATTCAACATTGCGCACAGCGCATAACTCAACATTGCGCACAGCGCATCATTCAACACTCAACATTCAAAATTCAACATTCTCTCTCGCATACCCCACCAACTTGTCATGCATCCACTGCGGATACTTACCGCAAGCAGTATAGAGGATGGCAATGACAGTCCAGACAATCAGTTTGATGTCGCCGAAGAAAGAGGCATGTTTAACGTAGTACACGTCAAGCTTAAGGCGGATGGGCAAAACCTTCTCGTTGTATTCCTGCTCATCGGGGAATTGGTCACCATAGATATAGTCCCACAAACTTGATTGTGAAGTCAAACCGCAAGGCACAGTGGCAGCAATAGCATTCGCTCCTCCACGAGTGATGTCCACTTGGTCAACAGCAGCAGGACGCGGACCAACAATCGACATAGTGCCGTTCAATATGTTCATCAACTGTGGCAGCTCGTCTATCTTCAGTCTTCGCATAATCTTACCCCACCAGAATATGCGGTCCTGGTCAGGACGCAGCGAAGCCTCATTAGCCCCTCTTGCCACACGCATGGAACGGAACTTCCACATCTTAAACTTCTTGTTGTCCTTGCCCACACGGTTGGCAAAGTAAAACAAAGGTCCTGGGTCACTCAGTTCAGTAAGGATAATGGAAACAATCCAAATCGGTGAAGTACCCACAATGCCAAGGAAGGCACATACAAAGTCAAAAATACGTTTAAAGAATTTATAAATCATGATTATAGTTTTCTATTATGAATATCCTTTTATCTTTCTCCACACAAAATGACATGGCTTCCATATCGGAGCCCACAACACTTCGCCTGGAGCAAACTTAAAGAACACAAAGTTTCTCTTTACATTATGCAGATACACATCCATTCTGCTCTTTCTGTTTACATGTTGGTAGCGTTTGTCATACTTCCCGAAGTTCCCTGCCAATTCTATCTCCTCCAATAGACGTCTTCCTGTCTTTCCATCGGGTTTACACAACAAGAACTCCAGTTCCAGTCCAAACATCTGCTGTTCCACATACATCACAGCCTCAGCAAACTTAGCCAAGCCCAAGTGCCTCATTTCCTCAAACACTTGCACCCGTTGCTTTTTATCCAGACTCCTTAGTATGTAATAATAGTCAAGCAACTGTCGCAACCCTATTCCCTCATGCAACACATGATGGAAGATATGCATCAACGAATACACAGCATTGAAGTCGGGCGTTGGACAAGCAAAGCCTACCGATTCTTTATAGTTGTCAAACTGCCTGTCTGTCCACCTCTTGAAAAATCTTTTGTACCTGCGGTAAAGAAAAGGACTGTAAGCAAAACTCGGTATAAAATGAATCTCTGTAGGCGTGTCCTTGAATATCTCCACCTCAGCATGATGAATCACAGTCTCTCCCACTTTCCACCTTGCTTTTAGTGTCTTGTAGATATCATCTCTGTTTCCTTCCACCCACAAGTCAATGTCTCCACACTGGCGTCGCAACGGATTAGGATAAAGCATTGCAACACCTTGTCCCTTCAGCACACAACTGCGCAAACCCAAATCATTAAAGACATCGGTTATCTCCTTGCATCTTGCATTCAGCAGCCTGTTTCTATTCTCCAATGCCAATCCTTTGGCAATCCATGCCATCAATATCTTCGGCTTGTTCTCACCCGAAGCTAAAGCCTTCTCCACACCAGTAAGCAGTACACCAACAAGCGACTGACGCTGGGCTTCAACATAAAGCGAAGCCCAATCTGCATCAGTCAATCGACGAGAGAACTTGTCATGTTTACCTAAAGAAATCAGTATGAGTTCTTGAAACAGAGTCATTACTTCATCTTCTTGTTTGCATCCGAAATCTCCAAACCTTTAAGAGAATCCTCAAAACTTACAATTTGGTAATCGAAGTCATACTTACTCATCTCTGGTTCGTAGTAGCTGCTTGCAAACATCTTAGGCAACTGTGGCAGGAAGAAAGAGCCGAGCCAAACGAAAGGATTAAACAAACTGCTAATCCAAATCTTATGGTTATACTTCTTTGCAAAGTATCTCACTATCTCTACCGTATCAGCCAATTCAGCATTTTGCGGATAGAACGTGCCACCAAGTTCACGATCTATCACCTGCTTTACAAATTCCGCCAAATTGTCTATAAACAACATAGAGCGTTTGTTGTGCCATGCAGGGAATATAGGAGTTTTGGTAGCAAGCCATCCCAAACGCAAGAAGTTTCCTTTGGAATTAGGACCATATATCATGCAAGGACGCAGGTTAGCCACTTTAAATGTTTCGCAAGCCAATTCATTCAAACCATTCTCAGCTTGCAGCTTACTGTCGCCATAAAAATCATTCGGATTAGGTTTTGTGTCACGCTTAGTCACATCACCCTTCAACGACTTACTTGCATGATATACAATTCGCGATGACATAAACACAAATTGCTTCACTCCGCATTCTTTAGCGTGCTTGGCTATCTCAATGGTCAAGTCACGGTTCACCTTATAATATAATGGAGCCATTTCTGGCTTCGGGTCTACATGCGCAATGCCTGCCACATGAAACACAGCGTCATACTTTGAGAAATCAGCCTGTTTCCATACACCATTCATCGTGTCAACCGTGTCCACTTTATAATTATTCGGATCACGCATCAACCATCGCTCTATCGATGTACCAACAAAACTGTTGGCACCTGTTATCAATATCTTCTTCATTATCCTTTTAATTTTGCTTTTCTAAACTCAGGATTTAAATACTTCACTACACCAGCAAACATTCCTGCCAACATAGGCAATGGATCATTCCATGCACCGTCATGATAGCTGACATCCTTTCCAAAGAACTTAAACCAAGAAGGTTTGAACTTAAATCTGTCAGGAGAGAACAAGAACCACATTACGTCCAATCCCATCCATCTTACTTGTTTTCCAGTCTTGTATTCAAATTTGGGCATTGGCTCATCAAACAAATCTGCCATAAATATCTGTCCAAAATCCATTTCTGCAGCAAAAGCAGCCTGGAAACTCGAAGGTACACGAGGATTTATTTCTATTATCTTCAGCTCCCCACTATGCTTATCCTCCAACACATCAAAGTCGGCAAAGCCAACCCAACCAAGCTTATTGAGCACCTCCTCGCATTCTTTCAAAAGGAAAGGATGCTCCACTGTTTCACTATAACAACTGGTACCACCCTTCAAAGGAAAGAATCTTCTAATCTTAATGATTGTCTGTCCTACAATGCATCCTCGCTTGTCGCGATACATCATCACATTATAGTAATAGTCTGGTTGGTCGACATATTGTTGCAAAGTACAAGCACCAAACTGTTTGTATATGTCCGGGAATTTTTCTTCCAACTCTTTCATATTGTCCACTCTCACAATACCTTTTGCTCCTTGCGAGAGATTTGGCTTTATCATTGCCGGAAAACCAACATAATCGGCAGTAGGCTTTAAGTCCTTAGGATTCAGCTCACGTGTCTTCGGATGTGATAAGTTATACTTCTCACACAACTCCATGAGCTTTTGCTTGTCATTTGCTATGTTAAACACATCAAACGACGGTATGGCGCAAATGACCCCCATAGCTTCGATACGTTCCTTGTTCTTGCTTAAGAACTCCGCACCATCATCAGCCAATGGAATAATTGCATCCACTTTGTTTGCTTTGATATAAGCAAACAGAAACTTCTCAAACTCATTCCTTTGCAACGTAACATCTGGTGATACATGTTTTTCACTCAGCCATTTCGTTGCATATCCGCTCGTCATCTTATGATTGCAGAATCCAACTACACGATGTCCTTGCTTGCGCAATGAACGAGCCATACAGATGGCTTGTACACCTTCTGCATTGATTAACAAAATATTTTTTTTGTGTGACATTATATATGTTTCAAAAGAATCAAAAGTGTCTAATACTCGTAATACTTCTTACCCTGTATTTTTTTTCTTTTTATTTCAAAATAATAAGAACAAAGGTATTTGATATGTTCAGCATACCATTTCATTTCATCCCACCAACTGGAATCCTTTCTCTTGAAAAGCAAACCAGCCAAACCTATCTTTTGTAAAAAACCATCAGGTTGCCTTAATTCACCTATAACGCTTCTGAAAGCAGCTCCTACACCAAGACAAACTATTCCGTCATTTAGATAAGGTACAAGCATAGCATTCAGAAAATCCTGTTTTGGAGCACGAAGAGCTGTCCAAACGATGTTTGCTCCACTATCATGAATCATCTTTGCAATAGCTTTAAAATCATAGTCCTCCAATGGTGCAAAAGGTGGAGAATAGCTGCCCACTACATCAGCACCAAATTCTTGAGTGGCTTTCTTTGTTAGTGCAGCAAGCGTCTCTTCTGTATCTCCTAAGAAGAAATGCTTTAATCCTGCATCCTTCATTTTCAACATTCTTGGAAATATATGCGGACCACAAGCTCTTTCTACTTGCTTCAATCCCCACCAATGCGCGCACCATACAAGCGGCGTACCATCTGGAGTATTCATCAAAGAATTTTCCATAACATTCCAATACTTGTCGTCACGATTAGCTATAGGCACGGTACGCAATGTAGATATGCATACATAACCTTTCTGCCTATTTTGTATCGCTTCCTTTATACTACTTATGGCATGATCCTCTGTAGTAACAGAAATGCGCACACGGCCTATTCTAAAGAAATCTTTGTTGTTCATTTCAATAATTTTTCTTTTCAACATTTTTCAAACAATAAAAACGTTTACAAGTTCATCAGTAAATATCATTATTCAATTATTATGATATTTTCTTGCTCATCCAACATTTTGAGTGACACGACAGTCATGCAATGCGTACAGTCCCATTCTGAAGCCATACGCATTGCATTTCTTCAATTTAATTTTATTGTTAATACCCTCCACCTTTACATTTGATAGATGGTAATCGTACCATGAAAGTATTCCTCTTTTAAATGCAAGTATGATCATGGCCTTTTTTTGCAACTTATTTATACAAAATTTCTATTAAATATATAATAAACACATCACCATACCTAATCTTCTTTTATTCAAACAAATAGTAATACACACATAGATAATTTTGAATACTATTTAGAAGGAGCTATCGTGCCCAAATGCTTTACTTTTTCCTCTTCAGTGGCAAAACGATTTTTAATTTTTTTTGCAGGATTTCCTCCCCATATTTCACAAGGTGGAACATCCTTTGTAACGACAGAACCAGCAGCTATAATGCAACCATCACCAAGATGAACACCACCGATTATTATTGCACCATTTCCTATCCAAATGTCGTTACCGATATATGTTTTGGTAGTATCTCCACGAGGAGTATCCCACATAGGAGTTCCTACAATGTTATACGTATGATCATCCTTCCCTGTAAAAACCACATTATGTGCGCATAGAATATCATTGCCAAACTGAATATCACAATTTATTATACAATGTTGTCCAAATTGAACTCTATGACCAAAGGCGATTTTTTTGTGAGGCGCCCATATCGCTGTATTGTATGGCAATCTGATAAAACCTTTATGTTTCATCCATGGAGCTTTTATATGAAACCATATCCAAGTTCTTAAGGAATTTCCTAAATTACGAATAAAACAAACCAAAGGAGATCGGCCAGGACGTACATTAAGATTTTTTTTCATAGAATTTTACAATTTCTCTTTTTACACTATTAGCAATAGTAATATAACTTAGATTATTTCTCATAGCTACAGATTTATCTTGAAATTCTTTCTTTTTTTCAGGTGTGCTTCCAATAAATTTTTGGATATAATGTCGCAGTTCTGATTCATTGCCTGTTTCCATAAAGAATCCATTACCATTTATCAAATGTTCAGTTGTTCTCGTCTTTCTTAATAATAAAGGAACACTACAAGCAACAGCATCCTCACACAATGTTGTATGATGAATAGGCCAACAAGCTAAATCAGACAACTTTAACAATTCTAATGTTTTTTTTCTGTCACACCAACCAAAACATTTTATAAAATTGTAACGTGAAGCTAATAATTCTGTTTCAGTATCAGAAAACTTACCAAATAAAATTAACCTTAACGAAGGATTATCTATATGTAATTCGCTGATTATTTTAATTAAATCAAAAGTGCCCTTATCAACACCCATCTTGCCACCACTAACAATTATAGTTTCAGAGGAGCTGTATCCATATTCTTCCCTAAGAACTACTTTGTCTTTTATTAAATCTGCAGATTCAACATCAGCACCGATTGGTAAAAGTTCAACCTTTTTTGAAGGAATGCCATATCTACTAATAAGAAAATCACAACGACTATGTGTTACACCATAGAATTTTATAACACTTTTGGAAAATAATCGAGTAATAAACCCATTTAAGCAACGATAAAAAATAAAGGCTATAAATTTATTCTTTATACAATTTATAAAATCTGCATGATTATCCTCAAACATTATTTTCCCGTTTTTAACACAATATGTATTACAAATAATGTGAGTAGGGAAATTAAGGTTATGATGAAATACAACATCAGGTCTTTCTTTTTCAAGAACACTCATTAGACCTCTTGAAAAAGTAAGTGACGATCCTTTTCTGATACAAGCAACTCTGATTATCTTAACATTATCAATGTAATATTCACTAATTGGAACAGTTGCATTATTTTGATATGATGGTAATATATTGGAGGCTATCACTATTGTTTCGATACCTTGTGATGCCATATATTTTGGCAATAGATTTTCTTGATACCCCCATCCATCAATATAAGGGGCACTCATACAAATATGTGCTACTTTCATATGCTTAAATATTTTTTTATATCGTAATAGCTTTTGAGCTATAACCATTATCATTCAGCCAAGCCAAGTAAACAGGAAGCAACTCTCTTGTTTCTTTCTCATGTCGTTTACAAAAATGGAAAAGAACAATATCTCCAGGTTTTGTATTTGACTTTAATTTACAAATACTACGATTGAAATCATAATGTTCCATGTCTGAGTCTCCACTATTCAAAGACCAAAAATATGACTTATATTTCTTCCTAAGTTTTAAATAGGAAACCAATGTTAAACTTCCATGAGGTGGTCTAAACAAAAATGTGTTTAATACCCGGTCTGCTTTTTCTACATCATTATAGTATTCTCTTGATGTGCAATTATAAGAATGCAAATGACTGTAAGTATGGTTGCCAACAGCATGCCCTTCAGATATTATTCTATCCAATAACAAGTGATTCTGCTCGGCATTATCACCTCGACAAAAAAACGTAGCTTTGAAATTATATTTTTTGAGCTCGTTTAAAACAAACTCACAAATACCTGATTCAGGACCATCATCAAAAGTAAGATAAACTATTGATTGAGAGTTTTCTATACTATTTGTAATAAAAAGCCTAATAATCTTATTTACTATTTTTTTTAATAAATCCATTTGTTTTATTATTTTTTAATCTTAAATTTCCAAAAAATATCAGCTAAAACAATTGCTAACGAAGGCATTATATTAATAATTGTACCCATAATTCGAGATTGAATATTTGGACAATGTCTCATCATCTGAGGTATAATATTATTTTTAGAAAAATAGTTCAATACCTTTTTCTTTGTTTCTTTATTGGCACTTCTTGATATTTGCAATAATCCATAAACATGTGAAGTACATACCTTCGCAAAATCAGACTTATACTTACTCTCTATTGAACTTATATAGAAATGAGTTAAAGAGTCAAGAACAACAAAATAACTCTCATACCTATGAGGATTTATAGTCTGAGTTATAGAATTCTCTCTCATAAAATGATGATACAGCGGTCTATCTGTAGCCACTATATTATTAGCTAAATATATTAGACGAGGTATTAATTCGGCATCTTCGTGCAATATTCCTTCTTTAAACTCTAAATGATTATTATATAAAAAGGATCGCTTACATATATAAGCAACGGAACACACTGGAGGATAATACTTTAACAAATCAGCGCCTTTTCCCTCAAAATTTATGGAATGAGGGTATTTATAGGTTTGATTATCACCTATATTACTATACATCTGTGTTGTAGCAATAACATCTGGCGATTGATTTATTAAGTTTAATAGAACCTCAACACTATCAGAATCTACCCAGTCATCACTATCCACAAACCAAACATATTCACCTCTGGAATGTCTAAGACCATAATTGCGTGCCGAACTTAAACCACCATTAGGTTTATCTACTATAAAAATATTTGGTGTGTGAACAAAATCAAGAGTTTTTCGAAGGTTCAAAATACTATTATCTTTTGTGCCATCGTTAACAAAGATTATTTCGTAATCTTCTTTATGAGCCGTTTGATTATATAGACTCAACGCACAACGGGATATATATTTCTCTACATTATATATTGGTACTATTATTGAAAGTTTCATAATCTATTTTTTTTAATATATGAGCTGATAAGAACTAATGGTATCCAAAAATTATCTTTTAATACCATTGTTGAAGAAGTCATTAAAGTTGAAAAAATGTATATAAAGATCAATCCTATTACGGCAATTGGAGCATCTTCTTTTATAGCATAGTATGCATTCTTTACGCAACGATACAAAATATAAAAGAAAGGTATAGAACCCAAAAGTCCCATTGTCATTAACGATTCCAAAAGTATATTATGTGGGTACAGACCATAAAAATATCCTTTAGCTGTAGTAAATCTAAAATAATGTCCCCATATTGGATTCATTAGAAATTCTTTAAAAGCCATAGAAAAAGCAGAATCATCTGAACCGTAACGACCAGATCCACTTTCCATAATATCTCCAAATCTTCCCATTAAATCAGGAGCAATTATATAGAAAAAATCTATAATAGAATCTGAGAATATAATAAATATAAGAATAATAAAAACTATCCAACCAAAATTTCGATGACTTATATAACCTTTTGCATAATAATAAAACAATGTCGTAGATATGATAAACAAAATAGGGCCACGTTGAATTGTTGCCATACAAATACCTACCGACAAAACTGTTATAAACCAAAACAAGCCATTACATAATATAGGATTAACAGCCCATTTGTTCTTTAAAAATAAGTTACAGACATATGTTATGCCACAAAACCAACCCAAACGCAATCCATCAAACATCCCCATTTCGTTTAACGAATAAACAGATTCTCCAGTTGCTTTATTGATGATATTTGTTAAAGCATAATATGATAAATCTACTTTTAAGATGTAAATTATAAGCATAAAAGTTAGAAATATACAGCTCACTTTTGCCCACCTCGTATAATTTACTTTTTTATTAAATAAATTAACCAATAGGAATATTAAACAAAAAGATATTATATTCTGATACAAAGAAGTGTTTGTTTCAGGAACATGCAACATATCGATCCTAAGCATTTTAGGAAAAAGCACTATATCATAAATCAGATACATTGTATAGAGAACAAAAATGCCTATTGCCCATTTTGTTAGCTTTGGGAATTTTAAAGAATCTTTTGATGATGACAATTTTAAAAAACAAGTTAGCATAGCTAAATACTGAACTATGACGCAGAAAGAAGATATATAAGGCAATCCTAAAAGAGGAGCCCATTCTATCAAAAACCTAAGCGGTATAATACAAAATAGAATTACACCTGAAGCAGATATATATTTTGACATGTATATTTAAATAATAATTTTAACATTATCTCAAATAACGATGATAACAGGTTATAAAATCTCATAGAGATATAACTTTTTATCAAACTTATACTTTATTAATTATCTCTCGAAATATTCCATAATAATTCTTTAAGTAAGTGATCTAAATTATTTATATATATCAGTAC
>ERZ1026888.997-NODE-997-length-13602-cov-24.546837_pt1 | contig 13602 bp, 2 predicted proteins | sample MGYA00380174_ERZ1026888 | MGnify/ENA primary metagenome ERZ1026888 (study PRJEB33269, sample SAMEA4719810) | human gut metagenome | biome: human-associated habitat; feature: organic feature; material: feces | place: Cameroon | collected 2013-10 ...
ATTAAGTAGTTGTAAATGTTAAAAAATCTATCAACCACTTATGATTTCAAATCCGGCGGGACGCCTAGCGGGCTTGCGTTTTTGTTTTACATCTGGCGGGACGCCTGGTCTCCCGCTAGGCGTCCCGGCGGATTTGAACCCCGCCAGGCATCCCATAAAGTCTCCCGCTAGGCGTCCCGGCGGATTTGCAATCCGCCGTAAAAAAAGGTTCGACCTATTAAACCGGGGGATTTGTAATCCCCCAACAAAAGGAAATGCATTCTCCTTTGCTGCGGATTTCAAATCCGCAGAGCCTAAATAGGTTAGGACATTTTTTAACGCCGGATTTCAAATCCGGCGGGACGCCTAGCGGGCTTGCGTTTTTGTTTTACATCCGGCGGGATGCCTGGCGGGCTTGCGTTCTTGTTTTACATCCGGCGGGACGCCTGGCGGAAACAGGAGTTTATCTGATAATCTTTTTTCCCTTTTTCTTCGAGATGTAGATGCCTGGCTTTGATGGCGTCTCCACCCGTTGTCCCGAGAGATTATAGTACTTGTCAACTTCCTGATCATTCTGCCAGATGATAGGGTTGTGGATGGCGGTATCCTCACCCTTGGCAAAGACGAAGTGGATGGCTCGTTTGCCCATTGCCAAGCCTTCCTGGTTGCTTGTACTTACCATGTCTTGTGGCAGCCAAGCCCGGTGAGCCTTCAGTTTTGTGCCAGTGAACTTATAGAAGCCCAATCCCAGGGTGTTCTTGTAGGCAAGTACATAACAGTTGATGTTGGTAGAAGAGATGTCTTCGTCTGTAGCATTGCCCTTGAGGATAGTCGGCTTATCGCTTTCATTGGAAGTAGGATAGAACGGATACGTTGTTGCAGGGGTCGTTACTGAAGAAGCTCTTCCATAAACAATATATCCCTTGTTGGCATTGATTACCTCTACGGGTGACAGCGTCATCATGAAGTCTGTAACCAGATCAGTCTCTGTCTTTTCTGTTTCTGTATCTTGATAGTGCGCTGTAGCAGCATACGCTGTCACTCCCGCAGGTACTCTGGCGTTGAAAGGCAGGCAGATGGTAGTCCAACCGCAAGCGTATTTGAAATCTTCATCTTTGTAGTTACCAACAGCAGGAATAGCCAGTTCATATGCTGGCTGTATGGTATATTCGATGGCTTTGGTAGCTATACCCAGACCACCTTGCTGGTTGGCAGCACGTACGCAATAAACGCCCGATTCGTCAAGAGTAATCTCACACGCTGTTGTATTCTCCTGATACAACCATTTTTCTGTCTTCTCATCCCATTTGAAGAGGAAGTAGCAGAGGGCTTCCTGCTGTGGCTTCCATTGCAGACGCTCATCGTTTAGCACGATGTTATCCTTCCACTCCAGACGGTTGGGTACATCGTTGTTTACTTCATCTTCTTTAATAACAGGAGATAATCCCGAAACCGCATCTATCTGCTTGCAGCGCACTTGTGGCTCGAAGGCATCAGAACCGCCCAATACATTGCGGAGGTTGTAATCCGAGATGTTTGAGAGGATGCAGTCGTCAGAGCCGGCGGCTGGTGAGCAGGCGGCAAGCGAACGGGTAGCAAGAGGAATCTCGTTGTCTGATTTATCCCTACTGTTGTATTCGTGGAATCTCAGTTTTAATCCTGTACCCATCTTTCCCCAGCCGTAGTTGCGAGGCTGCGTGTACATCCTGGTATTGATGAATGTGCAGGCTGGTGATTTACCCCAAGGGCGTGCTAGGGTCCATTCCTTGTCTTTAAGCAGGCTAAGCTGTTCTGTTTCTGTCTTGATATTACAGTTGTTGAACACATAGCCCCATTCCTGCATCTCCTCCGTATTCGGAGCCACGATGTTGTTGCCTGCCCGGTCACGGTGGATGAGGTTGCATTTCTCAAACCAGATATTGCCATTGCCGCAAACCCAATCTGTCACGCCCGCAAGGTCGCATTCTTCCAGATAGCCACGGAAGTCGGAATTAGAAAAGTCGGAATAATAGGTATCCTGCCAACTGAGGAGCTTCACGTTCTTCATCACGCTTCGGTTGCCTTTCGTATGGAAGGCTGCAGCCTGTTTTTCTGCATCTGAACTCTGATTCTTATAGTCGAACCGGTTTTCCAGGGTCAGGTCTTCTGCATAGAAGTCTGTAGCCTCTTGCATCAGCTGTAGGGTAGCAGTCTGGCTGACGCCTCCTTTTTCCGGGATATTGTAGATCTTCACGCCTTCCTTGCTCTGTCCGATGAGCGAGATGTTTGGCTTTTTGATTTGGGTTACGCCATTGTCGGCATTTCCTGTCAACTGATATTCTCCATCTGGCACGAAGATGTAATAGCGGTGACCATCTGTCTTGTTGTTGTTGTTTGCCGCTGCGATAGCCTTGTCGAGGGTATGATCCGAATCTGTACCTACGATGAAGTCAAATGGATGTTTGTGATAAAAGGTTTCACTTTTCGCAATATGCAGTTTGATGGTCAGCTTCTGCAGGCACTCCTTGCCATAGATATCCTTGAAGATGGCCTCGCCAGTATTTCCACCCTCTGCTTCTGTGGCAGAGAATTTAAGAGTGAAATCGGTTCCTGGCTCCAAATCCCAATATTTAAACACATGTTCTCTTTCTGCACTTTCAGTCTGGAAGGGACCTCTCTTCACTGCCTGCATCGTGCGGTTGAACTTCAACTTGATGACACCATTGGCAGGCACATCTGAAGCCTCGATGGTGAAATGGGTTCCTGTGTCATCGATTTTGATATCGGAATTTGTGGCCTTGATAGGGTATGTCTTGCCATTGATGGTAACTTGTTCCATGACTGGTTCATCATTTGGAATATCGAACTCGAATTTTACGTGATAGGTAGTTACCGTGATACCTATTTTATTCTTTACCGTTACGATGCATTCCGGCTCTTTTACCGTTGCAGAGGTTGCGGAAACCGTGCCCCCATTGGTGGCAGTACCCGTTACTTCTGGTATCTTTTCATCAGAGTTTTCCCATGGCTTAACATGGAAGATGAGATATTGGTATTTACCATACTGCATTTCAATCTCATTCTTATAGTACGTTGTTTCTCCACAGGTCAGTGTTTCAATCTCAGGTAATTCTTCTTCTTGTGGTTGATAGGTTACGCTGAAACTTTCGCTGTATGGACCCTCTGTGAATTCCACGTTTTGGGTAGCGGTAGTTCCCGAACAGGTAGCTTCTGCTACATATTTATCATCCAGCGTTACCTCTTTTCCGGCAATATTCACCTTTTTATTACCTTCCGTAGCCACCAGTTTGGCGGTGCAGTTTGGGGTAGAAGGGAAGGAGATGATAGAACCCGCATTAATCTGCATTCGCTCGGTTCGTTCGGTGGTGTTGTCGAATTTGCCATTCGTTGCATCGAGGTCTATCTTCAGGTCAATGCTTTCCTCTCCTCCCACGGTTCCCTGTTCTGCATCGTCACCAAGCTTCATCGTGAGCTGGGTAACAAGAATACCCTTTGTCTTCTGAAGATTGATGCTTGGTGCCCCCTTGTCCTTGGTAAAATCCCAGGTAGCAGTGGCAGGTTGCTTGAGAGCGAGGATATTGAATTCATTAGGTTTGAACATTGGATACAGACGGATGTTTTCGCCCTTAGCGATATACTGTCTGCCTATACCATAGTTAAATTCATCCCCCGTTGAGCTATCCACGTCAGATTCATCCTTTTTCGATAGATCAATCCAGTAGCTCAGTGTATTTCCCTCGTAGTAGAGGCTAGTATTTCTAGGAATGGTAAACTTGTCGCCTTTCTCCACCCAGGTAGCTTCTGGGGGTGTACCTGTGGCATACGATCCCGCATTGTAGGTAACGTAGTAGGTATTCGTCTTTTCCTTGAAATAAACCAGCAGGTGGCGGTGGTTGGTAATGTCGAACTCCAGTTCGTATTTGGTGCGGATGCTGTCTTCTGCCAGATAGGTGGTTTCGCCTGTCGGGTAGCATTCTGTTTTTTTCAGAACGAATACGGTTTGCTTGGAGCCGCTGGCAATACCCCAGGTTCCATCATCGTTCTTCTTCACATTCTCTGTGGTAGAAGCATCCTGCATCTTTACCATATCCACCGTGCCGTCATCGTTCATCTTCAGTACGGCGAGCGGTTCTCCGTTTGCATCCGTCTTGGCAGGATCCACAATCTTATCCAGTTTGTAGCCCTTCTTTCTGTATAGGGTCATTCTCACTCGCTCACCTTGTCTAAAGGCGATGCCGCCGTCTGGCAGGTCATTGGTTTCGTGTCCTTCTCCCTTGTTGGCGGTTTCAATCTTGTCTATCTTACCACGGGCTGCATCTTCGGTTTCGGCATTCAGTTTCACCCAGTTGGCTGCCTGTGTACCCAGTTCTATCCACTGGTAGTACGAATAGTCATCGCCAATGATGATGCGAAGACGGGTCTTGGCACTTGGGGTGGTATAGCTATATACATACATGTGCGCTTTGGCACCCTTTTCCTCTTCCTTCAGCGAAGGTAAACCGGCGTTCTTACGCTCTATGTCGGTACGTTCTTCGTCGAGGGTAGGCACCACACCGTCGATGGTGGTGGTGGTTATCTTGGAATACGAGAGGATGGAGATTCTGGTTCCTGTTCCTGAAGGAAACCAGAAGGTGGTACCAGGACCGAAGGCACACCAGTTGTCTAAATCTGTGTTGCGGATAAAGCCTTTGCTGCCCGTCTGGCACCATAAGGTTGCGGCGCGCCAATGCGGATAGTCTTTACCGCTTTCACGCACATTGACAAATACTTCTGATGTCCAGAAAACATTCTTGTTCTCTTCGAAGTTTACCGCCTGTGCGCATACCTTTCGGGTTACTCCGGTATTCGGGTCGAGATATTCCCTTACCTTGCGACCGAAGTCATAGCGGATTACAGGACTGCTGGTACGGTTGTTCTGAGTGGCTGGGTTTATTCTGAATACAGGTACGAGAACGAGGTTTTCGTCATCTTGGCTGAACGAATAGGTTTTGCCCAGTTCGTAAATCTGTTTGAGGTCAGTCTTGAGTGCCCAATGGTCGAGCGTATAATAATTCTTGTTCATCGTTCCATCATCATTCACGCTCTTGAAGAGGGTGTAGTTGGTAGGAATGGTGAAGGAGCGCACATTTGCTATGGCACTTGGCAGTTCGCTTATGATGGCCTCTTCCAGTTCCGGCACCATATTCTGATAGTCCTTCTTCTGGTCTTTTCCATCCACTTTGGTTCCTGTCTGATATTCGAAGGATACGCTTCCCTGGTGACCTAGAGCGAAATGAGCGGTGAAAGTGTGGTCGATGAAGGTTTCTGCGGTGCTGCCCATGGTAAACTGATAGGTGTACCATTTCTGCTGATTTCCATTTTCATCCTGCCAGTAATCAATCATATAGTCGGTGATTGTCTCGCCATCGCAGGTTACTTGGGTGCCTTGGGTGTACCAGCTCTCCGCCTTTACCACCTTACCGTTTTCCTTGGTCTCGTTATAGAAGTTGCTGTACTTTGGCGAAAGTTCCACGCTACCCAGTTTGGTATCCGAAGAAATGGCAGTCACCTTGTGCATCTCCTGTCGCTGATAAGTAACAACGATAGGGATGATGTTGTTGAATTTCGTGAGTGCTTCTCTGGTAATGGTATAATCAATGGTTGGATACTCCGTATTTTCCTTCATCGGCAATGGGGTATCGCTGCCTTCCACCTTGAAGCCGGTTACGGTGTAGCCATAGTTTGCCTTTGCCTCCAGCGTAATCACGTCGCCTATTTCAAAGCGGTTGCCTCTGTTGGTATGGGTTGAGGTGGAGCTGATATTGACGGTACCGGCATTCTCGTTCTTTTCGTTCGGGAATTTTTCATGGTCGGCATAGTCGACATTGCTGATGCTGTTCTTGCTTACCACGTTAGGCAATACCGGATAGGTGGCACTGATAGACTCGTAGAAACCCCAGGCTTTGGTAGAACCCGCCTTGATGATGTTGATATGCAGACTGGTGGCATCGCCCTTGTAGGTAAAGGTGATGGTCTTGTTGTCAGCAATCTCGATATCGCTAGCCGGTATGGTGTAGTTGTTGTCGTCTGTCACCGTAATTCTGGCAGCCTGGGCATCATTGGCATCTTGGCTGAAATAAGCCTCCGTATTCTCGTAGTCGGTATCCTTTTTGGCAGAAGCCTTCACCGTTACCTTCATGCCATACACGGCAGACAGGGTGAAGATGGTTCCGTTGTTCACCTGTGCACCCTTTCCTTTCAGGGCATTGATGCGGGCATCGTGGTTGTTTATCTTTGCCGTAGCGGCAGAGGCATCCATCAGCAGGTTTACGTCTTGCTTTACCTGTGTGTTGTCATCCACAAAGATGCTGCCTGTGCTTGTATAGCCCTTGGTGCCCGAACGTTGCTGCATATTGATTTCAGGTGCTTCGCTGCTATCGAAAGGCCATGTTACGGTTGTTTCCTTGTTGGTATCGGTGAGGTCTAGCTTGTTTGCCGTCATCTTCGGGGTAAGAGTTACATCCTTGGTGAAGGCATAGGTTTCACCTGCCTCGTAGTTGTTTTCGCCATCGGTCCAGTATTGGAAGGTGTGGCCTTCCTGGTAGAACAGGGCGTTGGTAGGCATCTGTGCCTCGCCCTTTACATCGCATTTGATGCTGGAAGGGATATCGCCCTTTACACTCTTTCCCAAGAAGGACACGATGATGAGCTTGATGTTGCGCACATCAAGACTGCGGATGTACGTGCCCGCTGGTATTTTCAGGGTCATGGTTGTAGGGGTTCCTCCGTCGTAGCGGATGGTATGGATTTCGCCGTCTTTGCCCGATGCGCTCCGGTTGCTGAAGCTGGTCAGCAGATTGCTGCCTTGATAAACCTTGATGGTTCCTGCCTGGCTGGCATTGCATAGGGGCAGGTTGATGCTGGCAGCCTCGGCCACTTCCAGCTGGATGGTTCCACCCTTTGTGAAGTACCAGCCGTTGGTGGTGTTCTGCCAGGCTCCGCCATCTATCTTAATCAATCCGTCATGATCTTCCGGATAGAAATATTTCTTGGTGAGGTCGTAAGCGTGTTCATCGCCATATTGGGTAGTCTCCTTAGGTGTAGCCTTGGCATAGAGATGGAGGTCGGTAACGAGTATTTCTCCCTCTGCCACCTTGGTGGCAGATACCTCTGTGTTGTTGAACCAGCCACGGAATACGTAGTTTTCAGGAAGCTTCAGACTGCTTTCATTATATTTGTATTTCAATGGAGTATTGGCAGCCACGGTTTCAGAACCGATAGACTGGCCTTGGGTGTCGTAATACCAAACCGTTACCTCTGTTTTCTGCTCTACGTTTCCCAGGATGGTGAGGTCGGTGACGTAGGCGTTTTGGTCAAGACCTTTCGAATAGTTCTCGAATTTAATCTGGCAGTTGGTACGGTTCACCGTCAAGGTAAGGTCTTCTCCTGCCTTTTTTACGATGGAAATATCGTGGAGTACCACCCAGCCGGCATCCCCATCTCCTTTCACGGATACCTTGATACCACGCTTGTCACCCGTGGCAGCCTGATGAAGCATGATTTTGGTGATGCTTTTGAGAGCAGAGGTTACTACACTAGGTTGGGCTGTCGAATATTCAGAGGTGTATTTGGCAGTCTGCATGTAACCTGTGGTCGAGGAAATGATGCTTTTAGGATAGATACCAACACCATTCAGGGTAAAGGAAAACGTATCTCCAAATTCGGTTTCCTTGTTGACAACCACCCGATTGGCCTGTTTCCTATTAATCTCTTCGGTCCAATCCGTGAAGTCGGTGGTATAAATCACCTTCTCGGTCACTGTCCCGTTTTGTGCCCATGCACCACCGGTCCATCCCATCATGAGCAGTATCATGATGGAACGCACCAGGTGTAGGGTTACTATTTGTTTCTTTGTATTCATATTTGCTGGTTTCTTTTTTACTTTTATCTTACGATCACCTTCTTATTTCCGAAGATGTAGATGCTAGGGTAGAAGCCACTGTAGGTGGCAGTGCCCGGCTGAACATCCAGGATGCGGTAAAGCTGACCGGTGGTTGAGAATACCTGGAGCTGGGTGGCATAGGTACTCTCTATGCGGATTCGCCTGCCTCCTATAGGCTGCACGATGAGATAGTTGCCCGATGGGTCATCATCATCGGTGATCTTCACATCTGGTTCTATCTTTTCGATGCCCGTGGTATCTGCGATGCGAATCACGGATGGGGCAGCAGATGAGCGAGCCTGAGATGTGGTTGCCGCTGGTGTGAGATAGGTGCGGAATGGCATGACGGTGGCAAATGGCGAAGTTTCTGCAAATGCATCGCTGAATGCCGTACCCGTATCGTTCATGCCATAGATGGTTCCGTTTGCCACCTTTTGTGCCTTGAAGGTTCCCATGTGTGAATAACCGTTTACATCCAGGGTTCCCGTGGATGTAGTGATAGGAATTTCGATGGCATGCTTTTCAACTATTTCTTCGTCCTTTGGCTGGTACTCCGTGCCGTAGGCATGGAAGGTAACCGTCTGTGCCGGGGTATCGATTCCCAGACCTTGGGTGTATTCGTTATAAAACTTGCTTGAGAGGTCAAATTCATAATAACGGTAACCTGGGAAACGAACCACATACGGAATATTCGCTGTCAAGGCAAGATAATCATTATATGTATGTGCTTCGTTATAATATGGATTATCCACCTTATTATATAGCTTGCTTTCGTATGTCCTTACAAAGAAGTCGTTCTTGAATTTGTAAGCCCAACTTGCGGCATTTTCAACCTGGAAGAGTCCCTCTTCGCTGCCCGGACGCTGGAAGGTGGCAGTGGTTTCCCCGGTGTTCACCCCAGTGTTTCCTTCAGTGTTTCCTCCGGTGTTTACCCCAGTCAATCCTCGCAGCCAGTACTCATGGTGCAGGGTGTGCGTGTTTTTGGCTGGGTTAGTCTGTTCATCTTCCGTTGGTGTGCCATAGAAGTGAGTAATCTCACCATTTACCTGCGCCTTTACCTTGTTCACTGTGAATGGCAGGCTGATGCCTTCCCATGCTCCCGTGGTTTCCTCGGCATAGTATATCGGCTTGCGCACATACCAGGCATGCTTGGTTACCGTAAATGGGATAGGGGCGCAGAAGTCGTTGTTGCTGCAATCATCATTCTCGCTGTTCTTTCCCTCTGGGGTGCGCTCCACGAGATGGAAGTAAGGGGTGGTGAAACCACCGGTTGTTCCATTTTTTACAAGATGATGACCCTTAATCAGGATTTCTTTCTGTTCTTCATCATAGTTCAGTGCCGTATGAACGATGTCGTAAGCCTCGGTTGTGTTTGCCTCTTCGGTATCAGCCGCCTCTGTACTGTTTGCTGCGGTATATACCAGGAGGTTCTGGGTAACTTCTGGCTTGATCATGAGGTCGTAGAACTTCTGGGCATTGTCGGCCACTGGCGGATAGAAGATGCCATGCTTGCTGATGCCCTCGCCGATGCCCTGCTTGCCGATGCTCTTCTCGAGGTCGTTCTGGCAAGTAAAATCTATCGCCGTTGTCGTTGGCTCATACACGTATGTACTCCATTGACTCTTCGTACTGTTGTAGGCATTGTAATGGAAGGCATCGAGCTGGGTGTCTCCGTAATAACCGGCTGTGCGATATACACGGTTGGTCATGTAATCTACTTGTCGGGAAGTAATCTCGGCAGGATAGTTGGCTGGAGTCAACTGCAATGACTGTCCCCAGAATAGGAAGTCGTTCATTTGTTCTTTGTTAAACAGTGGCAGGTAATCGCCGGTTCTCGATTCTGCTTCCGTTTCTGTGGCTTCCTTGTATTCCTGTGCACGTGCCTTGTCTATCGTATGCGTCTGGTCGTGACGTGTCAGACTCTTGCCGTAGTTCGGGGTCAGGGCACTGCTGCCACCCGTACGCAGATAGACGATACCCGTATTGTTGCCGGTGTAGGCATCCGAACGGTGGGCATACTGATAGTCGCCGTTGGCATAGTAATCGTAGATGTACTTCAATGCCGCCTTGTCATCAGCTTTCGTCATATCGTTGCTGTAGCGGGCACGCAGATAGTACTCATTGAGGTCGTATGCCACCTTGCCATATTTGAAGTCATCGTATGTATAACCCTTTTCGGCAGTACCATCCATTCGATAGACGATAGGGGAGGTGTTTCCTATAGGATTAGTAGGATTAGTAGGATTATACTCAAAGCAGCAGTGGTAGGCACCCTTTTCGTTACAGCCAAGGGTAGCAATGTTGCCGTTTTCCAGTCCGAGGTTGTAAATCTGTCCCTGGTTCTCCAGGAAGAGTGCCTTGTCCTTGCTGAAGCCTTTCAGCACATGACCGTTGCCATGGAAGGTTCCCTTGAATGTGGCGCCTGTTCCATCGATATTGTCTCCGATGCTCAGGTCGCGCTGGAGGATAAACTGGGCATAGGCACCGCCATCATTCGATTCTTCCTGCAGGTATTTCTTGAAAGCCGTCAGGTCGAGCTGGTTCTTGATGTAGATGCGAGGCTCCGCAAAATATTGTGGCTCACCATTGGCACGAGCCTCTGCTGCTTCCCTTGCACGTTTCACAGCCTCAGGAATATGCAGGTTCACCTTGTCTGATTGCGGATCCATCTCCTGGTAGTTGTGAACCACCAGGGTATCGGATAGCTGCACCGGAACGGGGAACAACTGCTTGTCGAATCCCGTCATGGAGATAGCCAACTGCACGCCGTAGCCATTCATGAAGTAGTAAGCCGGAATTTCCAGATAGTCTTCCGTCTTGTCGTAGTAGGTTCCGGCAAAGAGGTCGGTTCTATTATCTGTGGCTGTTCCCTGCTGATAGGTGTTGTTTTGAGGAGTATCTTTCTTGTCAAAGATATCTTTCACCCAAGTGTTTCCATCCTCAAATTCAGGCTTGCCGTCCTTGTCTCGCTTCAGCTTGCCGATGTGCCAGTAGTAGCCGTTGGCTGCAAACGATTCGTCGGCATCAATCTTCACCAGTTTTTTGTTGATTCTGATCATCTCTCCCGGCAAGGCACAGTTTTCGATGCTGATGTTACCGCTTACGGTAGGTCCCTGCACATACTCGATGGTGAGATAGATGGTGTAGGTATATTCACGTGGAACATAATACTGTACCTGTTGGTTGTCACCGATGGTTATATTTGAAAGCGCCTTCTCTTCATACACCTTGCTAGTCGTGTTATATACATAGAGTTTCTCTACCTTTACATACTCGTCAGTCTGTGGCTGGTAATAGGTATTGGCAGGATCCAATGTGCCGGATTTCACCTCTATATAATTATTATTCTCATCTTTTTTAAAGAATTTCTCAGTATGCGCATAGATAGGCGTATTGTCGGTATCACTCACGTATCTCTCGTAGGCAGGAGCCTTGATAACCAGGGTAGCCAGACTCTTTTCGGAAAGGTGCTTCTTGAAGTAATCTGCTTCAGCATCATTCGTGTTGTCAACCTTGTCAACCAGCTGGAATGATATCTTGGCATCTTCGGTTAAGCCCGAAGGCAGGATACCATTGAAGGTCGTATAATTATCATCCGGGTTTTTGGCGTTCATCGACAGCAATGCCGAAAAACCTTTTTGAGTATCTTGAGTACCCTCCACGGATGTAGCACCCTCGAAGGTGGAACTCTTTGAACCACCCACATAGAGCTGGTAACCGCCGGTAACTGCAGGGTTATAACCTGTATCTCCTTCTTGCAAATAGTTGCGATATTCCAAATCGCTGGAGAAATCCTTTGGATGTCCGCTTCTCATCTTCCAACTGTTGATACGTACCGTCTGACCGCTCTTCAAGCCCGAAAGCACGGTAAGGCCATCCTTATTGTCGCTGTTGAACTTGATAGGAAGATCAGGAGACGACTTGAAGGTGTAACCCGTGATATGGGCATTGTAATAGTAGTGGAAACCCGTTACATACCAATAGTGGATATCCGGCAGTTTGGTTTTATCGGTACAACTGTAGTATCCCGTAGGGAAGCAGTCGTCCACGATGTATCTTCCATCCTTGTATGGGAACACGAAGTTACCCGTTGTTTCCAGGAAGTCTTCATCGTGTGAATCGCCAGTCGCTCTCTTGTGGTGGTTGTCGGCATATACATAACCGCCACCTTCGTCTTCACGTACATTAATCAGGTTCATCTCTATCACGCCATAGATAGGACCGTAATGTTGCTGTTCGGCAACCTTTTGTTTCGTCTCATCGTAGGTTACCTGGCAGAGCTGAATCTTCATGGCATAGCCCGATGCGATGCCAATCATGTTCTTAGCCGTACCGTCGTTGCGTCTCTGGAAGGTTCCGTAGATGTCTCCCGCATTGCCGGTATCAACATTGCCCTTATTGGTGTTATAATCATCGATGTATTTCTGCTTTACTTCCAGATATGACATGTCTGTGACATTATTACCGTTCTCGTCGGCAGCCGTTGCTACCTGCCCCAGATGGTTGCGCCATGGAGCATTCGTCTTGTCGTTGAACGGAACATCCGAAACCACGGCACCTACATAGTGGATATTGTTGGATAATCCCATGTAGTTACGTGCTTTTTCGCCGTATTTAAACGAGGCAATGTTCTCTGGCTTAGCAGCTTGCAGACTGCCGTCTTGGTTGTAAGCTATCTCGTTCGACACCATCTTAAGCTCACCCACACGGGCGATGGAGTATGGAGTCTTGTTGATTTCGTTCACGGTATAGTCGCGTGCACCGAGCAGGGTGAAGCAGTTGTCTTCCAGGCGGAGGATGTCTATACGCTGGAAGGTGTTGATAATCTTCGGATTGTCGATGGTATGAGCTGCAAAGCCATAACCGGTGACATCGGTGCTGCGGAAACCCTCGGCGTATGAAAGGTGACCATCGCCAAAGATACCACCCTCGCTGTCGTATTCATAGAAGACGTTATCTTTCAGACCTTCCAGTTTAGGGCTAGTTCCTGCATGATAGAAGTATTTATCCTGCAGCGAGATGAAGCGATAGGTGTATTCTGGTTTGTTAATGTCATCATAATGCTTATAGTAATAACCAAAGAGGTCGGTGCCCTCCGGCAACTTGATTTCCTGCATTTCCTGATGCGAGATGGTGATGTGCTCGCTGTTCTTGTTGTCGCCCACCAGGATAACGGTGTTGCCGCCGAAGCCTACAGTGGTTCCGCCAGGGAAGCCCTTAAGCTCATCAAGATGCTCTTTCGTATCCGTAAATGCCTCATCCACATTATAATCCTTGGTATATTTCAGCACGGTGGTGTTGTTGGCCATCACCGATGAACCTTGGGCGAGGGAGTATCCTCCGCCATATACCGCTTCGTCAATGTTGATATTTACGTTCTTCCAACCTACCTTTGGGTTTTCTGCTTCTACTGTAGTGAAGTGATTGGCACAGTTGGTTTCATTAATCTCTACCCTGTTGTTGCCATTATTGATAGCCACGATGTCTTCACGGGTACCCTGGGTAATCAGCTCATCGCTCAGCAGATAGATGTGCTGCTTGACGGTTGGTGATTTGGTCTTGCCGTTGTTGTCCACCAGGTCCAGGTTCTTCTGGTTCTGGTCGGTACGCTTCAACACGTATCTGCCGCCCTTGTGCATATCCTTTCTCACCTTATAATATTTAGGATAGCCCACCTTTACCTGGGTAGAACCATATACATA
>ERZ1026888.999-NODE-999-length-13581-cov-6.426882_pt1 | contig 13581 bp, 9 predicted proteins | sample MGYA00380174_ERZ1026888 | MGnify/ENA primary metagenome ERZ1026888 (study PRJEB33269, sample SAMEA4719810) | human gut metagenome | biome: human-associated habitat; feature: organic feature; material: feces | place: Cameroon | collected 2013-10 ...
ATATTTGCATATTTTTTATTTACTATTGATTTTAAATATCGAATTTAGTATAATAGTAGGGAATTATGTTAGGAGGTTATCTGATGGCAGTTGATAACAAAAAAGCGGCTCTTGAGGCTGCTATGAAAAATATAAAAAAGAAGTTCGGCGACGGTGCAGTTATGCGCCTTGGCGAAAATTCTTCTCTTAAGGTTGACTCTATTTCTACCGGTTCTCTCACTCTTGATATTGCTACGGGAATCGGCGGTTTACCAAGAGGTCGTATAATTGAAATTTACGGTCCTGAATCAAGTGGTAAAACTACCCTTGCACTTCATTGTATTGCTGAGGCTCAAAAGCTTGGCGGTGACGCTGCATTTGTTGACGCAGAGCACGCACTTGACCCTGTTTATGCCGCTAATTTGGGTGTAGATGTTGATTCTCTTATTGTGTCTCAGCCTGATTTCGGTGAGCAGGCACTTGAAATTACAGAGCAACTCGTAAGCAGCGGTGCGGTTGATATTGTTGTTGTTGACTCTGTTGCAGCACTTGTTCCAAAGAGTGAAATTGAGGGCGATATGGGTGACAGCCATGTGGGTCAGCACGCAAGGCTTATGTCGCAGGCATTAAGAATTCTTGCCGGTACTATTAATAAAACAAATTGTATAGTAATTTTCATTAACCAACTTCGTGAAAAAATCGGTGTTATGTATGGTAATCCTGAGGTTACTACCGGCGGACGTGCGCTTAAATTTTATTCATCAATGCGTATTGATGTAAGAAAAATTGAACAGTTAAAGGGCGCAGGAAGTGAATTTATCGGCTCTCGTACTCGTGCTAAGATTGTTAAAAATAAGGTTGCGCCTCCTTTCAAGAGTGCTGAATTTGATATTATGTATGGCGAGGGCATTAGCAAGGTTGGCGAAATTCTTGATATGGCTGTTCAGTATGATATTGTTCACAAGGGCGGCTCGTGGTTCTCTTACGGTGACCGCAGGCTCGGTCAGGGCAGAGATAATGTTAAAGAAATTATTAAAAATGAACCTGAACTTGCTGCTGAACTTGAGCAGAAGATTAAGGATAAAATTGCCGAGGATATTGAAAAAGCAAAGGAAGAACGTGTAGCAAAGGCTAATGCCTCTAAGCCTGCACCTAAGCCTGAAAAAAAGATTACACGTGAGGAAGCACTTGCTAAAATCAACATTATGGTTGAGGACGATGAGGACTGATGATTTTAACTCATCAAAAAGGCAGAGGAACTAAGGTTCATCTGTTTCTTGACGGGGAATATGCCGCCACTACTGATGAAAACTGTTGGCTTGATAATTATATTTCAAACGGGGCAGATATTGATGATGAGCAGTGGCAGGCTCTTCTTGTTAAAATAAATTACAAAAAAGCGTTAAATAAATGTGCCGACTATTTATCAAGGCGTGATTATTCCGTTAAAGAGCTTAAAACAAAGCTTTTAAAATCCGTTGATGAGGTAAGTGCTCAAAAAGCAGTTGACAGATATATCGAAGCAGGATATCTTGATGACGAAAAGTATTGCCAAAGGCTTATTGAATATTTACTTGAGGTAAAAAAGTTTTCAACCGCTAATATTAAGCAAGAGTGCTTTAAGCGTGGTATCAATAAGGAGATTGTTGACGAAAAACTGTCAATTGTTGAAATTGATAACGTTTCAACAATTATCAAACTTATTAAATCAAAGTATGCCACAAAGCTTAATCAGGAAAACGGGAAAGAAAAGGTAATCGCCTCACTTCAAAGAAAAGGTTTTTACTATTCGGATATTAAATCGGCATTTTACAGGATAGAAGAATATGACGAATAAAGTAGGTATGATTTCACTTGGTTGTCCTAAAAATCAGGTCGACGGTGAAGTAATGCTTGAAAAATTAAATAAAAGCGGCTTTGAAATAGCGCAAAGCATTGAAGACAGCGACGTTATGATTATTAACACCTGCGGCTTTATTGAAGATGCTAAACGTGAGGCTATTGAAACTATTTTAGAAGTTGCCGAATATAAAAAGGCAGGGATTATCAGTGCTATTGTTGTTACAGGATGCCTTGCCGAAAGATATCAGGATGAAATCATTAAAGAAATTCCCGAAGTTGATTCGGTAATAGGTATCGGTGCGGATAATGATATTGTTAAAGTTTGTCACAAGGCTTTGCTCGGTGTAAGAACAAGCTTTTACCCTGATAAAAAGTATCTTTTGCTTGAGGGTGACAGAATGCTTTCTACCCCTAAGCACTGGGCTTATTTAAAAATAAGCGACGGCTGCGACAACAGATGCTCTTATTGTGCAATTCCGCTTATACGTGGCGGTTATATAGAGCGACCTATGGAGAATATTATTAGGGAAGCGCAAAATCTTGCCGCAAAGGGAATTAAAGAACTTATAATTATTGCACAGGATACCACAAAATACGGCTTAAAGCTTTACGGTGAATATCGTCTTGCAAGTCTTTTAAAGGAACTTGTTAAGATAGACGGCATTGAGTGGATTAGGCTTTATTATTGCTATCCTGACAGAGTTACCGACGAGCTTATTGACATAATTGCAAGTGAGGAAAAAATTTGCCCATATATTGATATTCCACTTCAACATTGTGATAAAAATATATTAAAGGCTATGCACAGAACAGGCTCGTATGAGCAACTAAAAGACCTTTTGTTAAAAATGAAGGAGAAAATTCCCAATCTTGCACTTCGTACAACATTTATGGTTGGATTTCCCGGTGAAAGTGACGAGCATTTTGAGGAACTTTGCAGATTTATTAAGGAAATTAAATTTGACAAAATGGGTTGCTTTACATATTCTGCCGAGGAGGATACTCCTGCCGCCGAATACGATAATCAAATTGACGAGGAAGTTAAAAAGAGACGTGCCGACGTTTTGATGGATATTCAGTATTCAATCAGCGAGCAACTTAACAAAGCGAGAGTAGGCAATACATATAAGGTTATTGTTGATTCGTTTGACGACGGTATGTATAACGGCAGAGCTTATTTTGATTCTCCCGAGATTGACAGCGGAATAATATTTAAGAGTAATGATAAGCTTGAAATCGGCGAGTTCGTAAATGTTAAAATTACAGGCTGTGACGGCTATGATTTGATTGGAGAAAAAGTATGAATTTACCAAACAAAATAACAGTGTTTCGTTTTTGCTGTATTCCTTTTTTAATGGCATTTTCACTTATAGAATTTAAATACCATTGGGTTGCGGCACTTCTTGTATATTTCGTTGCATGTATGAGTGACAAGGCTGACGGAATTATTGCAAGAAAAAAAGGTCTTGTAACTGATTTTGGTAAGGTTATGGACCCGCTTTCAGATAAAACTCTCGTTTTTGCCGCTTATCTTGTATTTATCAATATGGGTTGGCATACAGAGCTTTGTATCCTTCTTATGCTTGCAAGGGAATTTCTCGTTGCAGGAATAAGAATGCTTGCCGCCGCAAACGGCGAGGTTATTGCCGCAAACGGTTTTGGTAAGTGCAAAACGTTTCTTCAAATGTCAACAACAGGTATGACTTTCCTTCTTCTTGCAATCGGTGAAGGTGCGGCTGACATCACAACTACGACTCCTTGGCTCAATATTTATTGTGCTATTGCATTTTGGGTTGTAAGCGTTGTTACTGTTTTAAGCGGTCTTATTTACGCTAAAGACGGTTGGCATTTAATAAAAACAAAATAATTGTTGCAAATTTCAAAAAAATATATATAATAATAGTAGAAATAATTGTTTAATATTAAAAGCTGTGATGCAGAGAAGTAAGCAGATAATTATTTATTCAGAGAATGAGCCGTTTTGCTGTGAGGCTTTATAAATAATCTGCTAAAATGCACTGCGGAGTTGCTTAAAGGAATTTAGTATTTTAAGCCGTTTTGCCACGTTATAGGCATAAGCTGTATATTTTGCAGCCTGAGTATAAACAAGAGTGGAACCGCAGTATTTTATTGCCTCTGTCAATTTGACAGGGGCTTTTGTTTTTATTATATTGAAATCTGTAAGGGAGATTATATTATATGTTTGACTCATTTAAAGAGGATATTAAAAGCTTTATGGAGCACGATCCGGCGGCGAGAAGTCCTATCGAAATAGTGCTTCTTTATCCCGGATTCAAGGCGCTTCAAAGCCATAAAAGAGCAAAGTGGTTTTTAAATCATAATATGCCTTTTATAGCAAGATATATCAGTCAGCGTTCAGCGCATAAAACGGGTATCGAAATTCACCCCGGTGCTACAATCGGCAGAAGAGTTTGCATTGACCACGGTAACGGTATTGTTATCGGCGAAACGACTGAAATCGGCGATGACGTTATGATTTATCAGGGTGTAACACTTGGCGGTACCGGCAAGGATGTCGGCAAACGTCACCCAACTATTGAAAGCGGCGTTATGATAGGCTCCGGCGCTAAAGTTTTAGGGCCTATTACTATCGGCAGAAATGCTAAAGTCGCCGCAGGTGCAGTCGTTGTTAAGGATGTTGAACCTAATTGTACTGTTGTCGGCGTTCCGGGTGAGGTAGTTAGGATTGACGGCGAAAGGGTAGATGACCTTGACCAAATCAATATTCCTGATCCGCTTATGAATTTGATTAGAGAAAATCAGGCTGAAATTGAAAAACTTAAAGAAGAAATTGAAAAATTAAAGGAGCAAAAATAATGAAGATTTATAATACAATGACTCGTCAAAAGGAAGAGTTTGTTCCAAACGACCCAAAGGAAGTTAAAATTTATGCTTGTGGACCGACGGTATATAATTTTATTCATATCGGTAACGCTCGTCCGCTTTGTGTTTTTGACGTTTTAAGAAGATACCTTGAATACAGAGGATACAATGTAAAATTTGTTCAAAACTTTACCGATGTTGACGACAAGATTATTAAACGTGCAAATGAAGAAGGCAGTACCTTTGAGGAAATTTCTAAAAAGTACATTGAAGAATTTTGGGTTGACGCTAACGGATTGAATTTCAAAAAAGCAACAGTTCACCCAAAGGCAACGGAGAACATTGATGAGATTATTAATATAATCAAAACTCTTGAAGAAAAAGGTTACGCTTATTCAGTTGACGGCGACGTTTATTTCAGAACTCTTAAATTTAAGGACTACGGAAAGTTAAGCCATCAGCCTATTGAGGATTTACAGTCGGGCGCAAGAATTGCTATCGGAGAGAAAAAGGAAAATCCTCTTGATTTCGCTCTTTGGAAAGCTGCAAAAGAGGGTGAGCCTTATTGGCAGTCGCCTTGGGGTAAGGGCAGACCGGGCTGGCATATTGAATGTTCTGCTATGAATAAAAGATATTTAGGCGATACAATTGATATTCATTGTGGCGGTCAGGACCTTATTTTCCCTCATCACGAAAATGAAATTGCGCAAAGCGAGTGCGCAAACGGTTGCACTTTTTCAAAATATTGGATGCACAACGGCTATATCAATGTTGATAACGTTAAAATGAGTAAATCACTCGGCAATTTCAAAACAGTTCGTGAAATTGCCAATGTTTACGGTTATGAAGTTATCAGATACTTTCTTGTTTCATCTCATTATCGTTCACCTATTAATTACAGCCTTGAAATAATTGAACAGTGCAAAAGCGCTCTTGAAAGGCTTTATACTTGCCGTGAAAGCCTTGATTTTGCTATTAAAAACGCTAAAGACATAGCTGACGATACTGAGCTTATCGACCGCATAAACAGCCGCAGAGAGCAATTTATTGAGGCTATGGACGACGACCTTAATACTGCCGACGGTGTTGCGGCAATCTTTGACCTTGTTAAGGATATTAATATATCTATTCTTGATAAGGAAGTTTCTAAAAATGTTTGTCAAACAGCCGCTGATGTGTTTGACGAACTTTGCGATGTGCTCGGTATTCTTTATAACAGAAAGAGCAACGACGTTGACGCTGATATTGAAGCGCTTATTGAAGAACGTCAGACGGCAAGAGCTAATAAAGATTGGGCAACGGCTGACCGTATTCGTGACGAGCTTAAAGCTAAGGGCATCATTTTAAAGGATACACCGCAGGGTGTTACTTGGACTAAGGAATAATAATTAATCGGGCAGGGGACTTTGGTTTTCCTGCCTTTTTTAGTGAGGGATATATGATGGTTGATAAAAGAAAATTTAAAGATATTAATGTATCTCTTTTAGGTTTGGGCACAATGCGACTGCCGTGCGACACCGAACAAAAAAGAGAATCAAACCCTAATATTGATTATGATAAGGCGCAAAGTCTTGTTGATTTGGCATATAAAAACGGAGTAAACTATTTTGATACCGCATATATGTATCATTGTGGTAAAAGCGAAGCCTTTATAGGTTATGCGTTAAAGAAATATCCGAGAAATACATATTTTATTGCCGATAAGCTACCTATTTGGGTGTGTGATACTAAAGAGGATATGAAGCGTGTGTTTGAGAAACAGCTTGAGCGAACCGGTATGGATTATTTTGATTTTTATCTTCTTCATTCTCTTGATAATGAAAATTTTGAAAAATGCGAAAAATTCGACGCTTATGATTTTCTAAAGCAAATGCAAAAAGAGGGTAAGATTAAATATATCGGCTTTTCGTTTCACGGAACGGTTGACGATTTAAGAAATATAGTATCTGCTCATAAATGGGATTTTGCTCAAATTCAAATGAATTATCTTGATTGGGAAAATCAAAATGCAAAGATGCAATACCAAATACTTGAAGATGCAGGTATTCCCACAATCGTTATGGAGCCTGTAAGGGGCGGTAAGCTTGCTTTGGTTAATGACGAGATATCGGATATGTTTAAATCGTTAAAGCCAGATAACAGCCCTGCCTCGTGGGCTATGGGCTTTGTTACAAGCCATAAAAATATAATCACAATTTTAAGCGGAATGAACAGTGCAGAGCAAATGCTTGATAATCTTTCTACTTTAACTGATTTTAAGCCGTTTGATGATATTGAATATTCCCTTTGCGAAAAGGCAGCCGCAATAATTAACAAAAGCGAGGTTATTTCCTGCACGGGCTGTGACTATTGCCAACCTTGCCCAAAGGGTATTAAAATCAGTTCGTTTTTCTCTCTTTATAACAGCGTCGTTTCAGGTAATATTGACATCAATTCCGGCAGAGATAAATATAACTCTTATAAAGTCAATCCGACGGCCTGCGCTTGGTGCAATAAATGCAAAAATCATTGCCCGCAGTCAATCAGCGTACCCGATGTATTAGAGGGTAAGGTAGTCAAACTTTTTATGCAGTGAATTGATTATCGTTAAATTCAAAACAACTTTATATTGTCAATATCGCAATATGTATTGCTAATATCTTAATATTATGTTAATATTAACTTAATAAATATATTAGGGGAAGTTTGTATGAAAAAGAGGCTGAGCATTTTACTGTCGATTATAATTGTTTTATCTATATGTGCGCCGATTACAAGCGTTATGGCAGAAGAAGCAAGAAAGCAAAGTGCATTAAAAACAGGCAAAGAAATTGCCGCACTGTGCAATGAATATGACAATTACAGCAATTCAAATGACGGCGATATAATTGATAATCGCTTGATGGTAAAAACAAATGACAATATTGATGAATACGGTGCTGTTGATAGTGTATATGGCTTTGGATATGCTTTTTTGCAGTATGCAGATGAAAAATCTGCACAAAAAGCAAAAGAAAATTATGAAGAATCAGGCTATACGGCAGATTATGACTGTGTTGTTACTTCAAGTTCTACTTATGACAAGTATAATACGAATGATGAATGGGCTTATGAGGAAACCGATGCTGTTTCTGCACTTGATTACTACAAATTAAAGGCTAAACTCAATATAAATATTGCTGTCGTAGACAGCGGAATCAATTATAACCACGAATTATTTAAAAACAGAATTGAACGCACAAAAGTAGATTTCAGTACTGATGCTTCAGGTGACGAAAGGGACACATCAGGTCATGGTACAAAAGTGGCAGGTGCTATCGCTAAAAGTACGCCAAGTAATGTTAAACTATTCGGTTATAAAATATTTGACAAAAACTTAAAAGGTACTTCGTCAGAGGCTGTAGCCGCTTTATCATATATCAAGCAATTAAAAAACAAGCCTGATATAATAAATTGTTCATTTGCAACAGGAAGTCTTGGAACTGTAATAGATGAACTTGTTGATATGGGAGTCACTATTGTTGCTGCTGCCGGTAATGATGGTGAAGAAGTTTATCAACAACCTGCATTATTTGACAGTGCTATAACAGTTGCTGCTATAAATCCACACGGAAATGCATGGACTTCTTCAAATTATGGTAGTTGTGTGGATATTTCCGCTCCCGGAGTTGGCGTATATACTGCTAATTTTCCCGGTAATAATACTTATGCACAATTCGCCGGAACCTCTATGGCAACGCCGCTTGTATCAGCCGCTGCTGCTTATGTCCTTATGGAACACAGAAGCTACACACCCGAACAGGTTAAGCAGGAAATTATTGCAACTGCAACACCATTTAAAAAGAGTGACTGCTATAATGACCGTTACGGTGCAGGAATCGTCAATTTCTCCAACATAATCAGTGGTACAAGGTGCAAGGATGTTACTGCTAATTTGCAAAGCGGTGTTTACCGTGATAGCATAAGCGTTGAACTAAAATGTGCCAACACACTCGCAGACATTTATTACACAACAGACGGCACTTTGCCTACTAAAGAGAACGGCACTAAATATACAGAACCATTTACTGTAAGTGAAAGCGAAAGAGTAACAGCAGTCGCATTTGCAAGAGCAGGCACACCGTTCAAAAGTAAATTTACTTATCTTGATTATTACATATTAAAAGACGGTGAAAGTGAATTTATAGTAGATAATTATAATTGCCTAAAGGCTTATCTCGGAAATGATACAAATATTACTATTCCAGACACAATTGACGGTATTGAAATATACGGAATAGCAAAATATTGCTTTAAAAATTCCAATATCGAAAGCGTGACATTGCCTGACAAAAGATTATCGATAGAAGATGAAGCCTTTTACGGTTGCAAAAATTTGAAAAATATTAACCTTTCTAAAGTAACATATATCGGACCGTATGCTTTTGCAAATTGCACATCGCTTACAGATAAAGCAGATTTTTCATCAGTAGAACGTGTTGACGAAACGGGACTTGCATATACTTATTTTAAAACGATAAATTTGCCTGAATGCACAAATATCGGTCAGCTTGCATTTGAAGGCTCAAAGGCTGAAAATATTATTTTTGGCAAATTAGAGAGGACAAGCAATGCAGCTTTTTATAACTGTTCTAATTTAAAAAAGCTTTATATACCGAAGGTTAAATCCTTTTCAAGTAATAATACAATGTCATGCAATTCAATCGAACTTATTTTTGCACCGTCTGTTAAATATCTTACACTTGACGTTACTCACGATATTAACGTTTATTGCGATTTGTTATTAAGTGCACAGATTGAAAATCCGTCTAAATATAATTGCAATATTATAACTCAAAGCTATGCTCCGGGACTTAAAAACGTTGACAGTTCATTATATAATCATATCAGCAGTGACGATTTCGGAGTTCCCAAGGCAGGGGAATATCGCAGAAGTGATGCCGGATTGCGCTTTGGTTTTACATTTGACAGCAGTAAAATAGGCTTTGATTTTAATGAGTTTGCACAAAATACTGAATACGGCTTTGTATATTCTTATAATGATTTTAGCGGTGTAAGCGATTCTTCAAAAAAGGAACGCTTGAGAGCTAATGAGTCAAATTCGTTAATTAAATCAGCAGACAATAGAATTGTTGACGGTACGGTTTCAACATATAATGCAGTATTTACCGATATCCCTGCGGAAAGTGCTGCTGACGGTATATCTGTTCGTTCATACTTTTGTATTGACGGAATGTATTTCTATTCACCTGTTGTAACATACAGCATTTCGGGTGTGTCAAATTATAGCGATAACAGCGAAGCCGACAACGATATTAAATATGACCATATTCACAGCTACGTTAAGAAAAATGTCGGTCCGTTTTGTGCAACAAAGGGCTATACAATGTATGAATGTAACGGTTGCGGAAAAAGTTATATAGTTGATTATATTGAACCTGTAGGTCACAAGTATAAATTCGTTGATGCAAAGAACGGCTTGTTAAACTATCAATGCCCTTATTGTGATAATAATATTACAAAATCTAAGAGCGAATTGCCTATATTTATTGATTATGTAAATACTAAGGCGGCAAGAGGTAATGACAATATGTATCTTGATTTGAATAATGACGGATATATAAATGCAAAGGACTACGCATTACTTAATAAAATTTCAAATTAAAAATAGGCATAACAAAACCCTCCTGAATCAATCAGGAGGGTTAGTTTTATTTTTCAATATGAAGTATTTTTTCTGCCTTTTCAACCTCTTCTTTTGTAGGCGGTTTATAGCCTTCAAGAGGATATTTGATACCGAGGTTTTCCCATTTAAAAATACCTAAGGTGTGGTAGGGGAGTATTTCAACCTTTTTAACCGTTTTAAGTGACGAAATAAAGCTATAAAGATTATTAAGCTCGTTATCATCATTGGTTAAATTAGGAACGAGGACTCTTCTTATCCACATATCCTTGCCGATATCAGACAAATATTTTGCCATATCAAGTATATTTTCATTTGTTCTGCCCGTAAGTTCTTTATGCTTTTCAGTATCTGTTTGCTTTAAATCAAGCATAACAAGGTCAGTATACTTCATAAGCTCATTGAATTTGGAGAAGAAAGGCTCTTCTCTTGTAAAAGCAGAGCCTGAGGAGTCAAGCGTAGTGTGTACTCCTTTTTCCTTTGCAAGCTTGAAAAATTCAGTTACAAAATCAATTTGAAGGAGCGGTTCACCGCCGCTTACTGTAATACCGCCGTTTGGCTTTCCGTTTTTTCTCCAATAATTCTTATACTTATATGCCTTGTTGAATGCATCCTTTGCCGAAACGGTAAATTTCGCATCATCAAAGCTCCAAGTTTCGGGATTATGGCAATATTTGCAACGCATATTGCAACCTTGCAAAAAGAGTACGTATCTTACGCCCGGTCCGTCAACAAGACCAAAAGTTTCAATGCTGTGAATTTTACCGTCCAATTTCAACAAATCCTTTATAAGTTAATAATTACATTCTGTCGTGGCAGGTTCTTGAAATAACGTCCATCTGCTGTTCCTTAGTAAGGTCAATGAACTTAACAGCATAACCTGATACACGAATTGTGAAGTTCTGATATTCTTCTTTTTCAGGATGTTCCATAGCATCGATAAGCTTTTCAGTACCGAATACGTTTACGTTAAGGTGATGAGCACCCTGGTCAAAATAACCGTCCATAACCTGAACAAGATTGTTAATCTTTTCTTCTTCTGAATGACCGAGAGCACCCGGGTTGATTGTCTGAGTATTTGAAATACCATCAAGAGCCCATTCGTATGGAAGCTTAGCAACTGAGTTAAGAGAAGCAAGAAGACCGCTCTGTTCTGCACCGTATGATGGGTTAGCACCAGGTGAAAGAGGAGCGCCAGCCTTACGACCATCCGGCATTGTACCTGTTGCCTTACCGTATACAACGTTTGATGTGATAGTAAGGATAGAAGTTGTCGGCTCTGAATTACGGTATGTGTGATGCTTCTTAATCTTGTCAAGGAAAGTCTTGAGAAGCCATACAGCGATTTCGTCAGCTCTGTCATCATCGTTACCGTAACGTGGGAAGTCACCCTCAGTTTCGTAATCAACAACAACACCGTCTTCGTTTCTTATTGTCTTAACCTTAGCATACTTAATAGCACTAAGAGAGTCAACAACGTGAGAGAAACCTGCAATACCTGTTGCAAATGTTCTTCTTACATCTGTATCAATAAGTGCCATTTCAGCAGCTTCATAATAGTATTTATCATGCATAAACTGAATGAGGTTAAGTACATTAACATAAAGACCTGCGAGCCAATCCATCATTCTGTCATATGCTTCGATTACTTCGTCATAATCGAGGTATTCTGATGTAATAGGTCTGTACTTAGGACCAACCTGGTCAAATGTCTTAGCGTCAACACCGCCGTTGATAGCGTAAAGAAGGCACTTAGCAAGGTTAGCTCTTGCGCCGAAGAACTGCATTTCTTTACCTGTCTGTGTAGCTGATACGCAGCAGCAAATTGAGTAGTCATCGCCCCATACCGGCTTCATAACGTCATCGTTTTCATACTGAATTGAACTTGTTCTGATAGAAATATCAGCAGCATACTTCTTAAATGTGTCAGGAAGTGCTGATGAATAAAGAACTGTAAGGTTTGGTTCAGGTGAAGGACCCATATTTTCAAGAGTATGGAGAAAACGGAAGTCATTCTTTGTTACCATTGAGCGACCGTCAACGCCGATACCTGCAACCTCAAGTGTAGCCCAAACAGGGTCGCCTGAGAAAAGCTGATTGTATGATGGGATTCTTGCGAACTTAACCATTCTGAATTTCATTACAAGATGGTCAATAAGTTCCTGAGCCTCTGATTCGGTAAGTTTGCCTGCCTTGAGGTCTCTTTCAATATAAATGTCAAGGAATGTTGAAATTCTGCCGACACTCATTGCAGCACCGTTTTGAGTCTTAATAGCAGCAAGGTAGCCGAAGTATAACCACTGAACAGCTTCTTTAGCGTCTTTAGCAGGCTTAGAAATATCATAGCCGTAGCTTTCAGCCATTTTCTTCATCTGACCGAGTGCTTTGTACTGCATTGTGATTTCTTCTCTGAGACGAATAACGTCGTCTGTCATTGTACCGTCGCCACAGTTAGCAAAGTCATGCTTCTTTTCTTCCATAAGGAAGTCAATACCGTAAAGAGCAACTCTTCTGTAGTCGCCTACGATACGGCCACGACCGTAAGTATCAGGAAGACCTGTAATAATCTTGTTGTGACGAGCCTTAAGCATTTCAGGAGTGTAAGCATCAAATACACCCTGGTTATGTGTCTTGCAATATTCTGTGAAAATTTTATGAAGTTCAGGATCCGGCTCGTAACCGTATGTTGAGCAAGCCTGCTCAGCCATCTTGATACCGCCGAAAGGCATAAATGCTCTCTTAAGAGGCTTGTCTGTCTGTAAACCTACAACCTTTTCAAGGTCCTTGTCAGCTTCGCTGATATAGCCAGGGCCGTAAGAAGTGATACCTGAAACGACTTTAGTTTCCATATCAAGTACGCCGCCCTTAGCACGTTCTTCCTTTTGAAGACCTTGAAGAATACCCCAAAGTTTATTTGTTGCATCTGTTGGGCCTGCAAGGAAAGATTCGTCACCGTCATAGACTGTATAGTTCTTCTGGATAAAGTCACGTACATTTACTTCTTCTTTCCAGAGAGAGCCTTCAAAGCCTTCCCATTGTTCGAAATCTACCATGTGATTATTCCTCCTTAAATAGAATAATTTATTAATTAATGGATTTTTTCTTTTCCGCTATGAATTTTAACACAAATAGAATAATAATAGTAATATAAAATATGATATGTTGTATATCACTAATGATATATAGTAACTGACATATGTCAGTATTGAACACCTTTGTTAAATTTGTATAATTTATTTGTTAAAATTTTATCA
>ERZ1026888.1007-NODE-1007-length-13477-cov-20.618164_pt1 | contig 13477 bp, 10 predicted proteins | sample MGYA00380174_ERZ1026888 | MGnify/ENA primary metagenome ERZ1026888 (study PRJEB33269, sample SAMEA4719810) | human gut metagenome | biome: human-associated habitat; feature: organic feature; material: feces | place: Cameroon | collected 2013-10 ...
TATGCCAAACGGAAAGAAAAAAAAGGGACACAAGATGGCTACTCACAAGCGTAAAAAGAGATTACGCAAGAACAGACATAAGAGCAAGTAAGAAAGCCTGCCCATAAGGGTCAGTTCCGATATGGGGGCGCGTCAAAAACCCATTGCATCAGCAATAATTTTGATGCGCCCCCATGCTTTTATATCAAAATTAAAGAAAGTACCTAAATTCAGAAAAACAAAAGAGAAATGACCAGCGAAGTTGTAATCGATGTACAACAGAATGAAATTTCCATCGCGCTGCTCGAAGACAAGCGACTCGTGGAATATCAGACTGAGCCAAGGTCTGTATCATTCTCTGTTGGAAACATCTATGTTGCAAAAGTAAAAAAGCTCATGCCTGGACTGAACGCAAGTTTCGTTGACGTGGGCTACGAACGTGATGCCTTTCTCCACTATCTTGATTTAGGCAACCAATTCAATTCTTACGAAAAGTACCTCAAACAGGTACAAAGCGACAGAAAGAAACTTTATCCTTTTGCCAAGGCTACAAAGCTGCCCGACCTCAGAAAGGACGGAAGCGTACAGAGCACACTCACCGTGGGACAGGAGGTGTTGGTTCAGATTGTGAAAGAACCGATATCTACAAAAGGTCCGCGCCTTACGGGCGAACTAAGCTTCGCAGGACGCTACCTCGTACTCATGCCTTTCGGCGATAAAGTTTCGGTATCGACAAAAATCAAAAGCGGAGAAGAGCGCGCACGACTGAAACAACTCATCAACAGCATCAAGCCAAAGAATTGCGGCGTCATTGTGAGAACTGTAGCTGAGGGCAAACGCGTAGCAGAGCTGGATGCAGAACTAAAGGTTCTGACAAAGAGATGGGAAGACGCACTCATAAAGGTGCAGAAAACCCAGAAACGTCCACAATTGATTTTCGAAGAGACAGGTAGAGCTGTAGCATTATTAAGGGATTTGTTCAATCCCACCTATGAAAACATATACGTCAACGACGAGAATGTTTTCCACGAAGTTAAAAACTATGTTTCACTCATTGCCCCAGAGAAAGCAAACATCGTTAAGTTGTATACAGGAACAGTTCCCATCTTCGACAATTTCAACGTAACTAAGCAGATTAAATCCAGCTTCGGCAAAACCGTCAACTACAAGCACGGCGCTTATCTTATCATCGAGCACACGGAGGCCCTGCACGTGGTAGACGTGAACAGCGGCAACCGTTCGCACTCGGACAACGGACAAGAGGCTAACGCACTGGACGTGAACCTCGGAGCCGCAGACGAGCTGGCAAGACAGCTGCGACTGCGCGACATGGGAGGCATCATCGTTGTCGACTTCATCGACATGAACCTCGCCGAAGACCGACAGCTGCTCTACGAACGCATGTGCAAGAACATGCAGAAAGACCGCGCCCGCCACAACATTCTACCTCTGAGCAAGTTCGGACTCATGCAGATTACACGCCAACGCGTACGTCCGGCTATGGATGTGAATGTGGAAGAGGTATGCCCCACCTGCTTCGGCAAGGGAAAGATAAAGTCGAGCATCATCTTCACCGACCAGCTTGAAAGTAAGATTGACAGGCTTGTCAACAAGATTGGAATAAAGACATTCTATCTGCACGTACACCCATACGTGGCTGCCTACATCAACAAGGGACTCTTCTCGCTGAAGAGAAAGTGGCAGATGAAATACGGACTGGGAGTACACATCGTTCCGTCACAGAAACTCGCTTTCCTGCAGTACGAATTCTACGACAGCAAGCGACAGTTCATCGACATGAAGGAAGAGATAGAAACAAAGTAAAGAAGAAAGGATATATAGCCTTGTTTTGTATGATGGGCTATATATCCTTTTTTCTTGTAAAACAAGGCAGCTTTTACATAAAAACAAGCCAAACTCGCTCTATTAAAAGAAAATAAATAGAAAAATATTTCGGCGTTCGAAATAAACTTAGTACCTTTGCAGCCGCTATTACGAGATAGTAGCATAATTCAAACCACAAATTAAAATTAAATTTTAAACAATGGCAACAAAGATCAGACTTCAGCGCGGCGGTCGTAAGAGCTACGCTTTTTATCGTATCGTAATCGCTGACGCAAGAGCACCACGTGATGGTAGATTTACTGAGAAGATTGGTACTTACAACCCTAACACCAATCCTGCTACTGTAGATTTGGATTTCGACCGTGCACTCTACTGGGTAGAGACAGGCGCACAGCCGACAGCAACAGCTCACAACATTCTCAAGGGCGAGGGCGTTTATCTTATGAAGCACCTCCGCGGTGGCGTTAAGAAGGGCGCATTCGACGAGGCTACAGCACAGAAGAAGTTCGACGCATGGAAGGCAGACAAGCAGAAGGGCTTGGACACCGTACGCGAGAACGAGGCTAAGGCTAAGGCAGAGGCTGCTGCTAAGGAGCTCGAGGCAGAGAAGAAGCTCAACGAGGCTATCGCTAAGAAGGTAGCTGAGAAGAAGGCTGCTGAGGCTGCTGCAAAGGCAGAAGCAGAGGCTGCTGCTAACGCAGAAGCTACAGAGGAAGCTCCGGCAGAGGCTTAATCAAAGAAAATCCGTCACTAAGACACATATAAATCCTGAGAACGAGAACGTTCTCGGGATTTATTGTTTTTATACCACTTATCATCATACAGCACACTATTCCCAAACCCATACCCCACCCGATATATTCTTAATACGCACTATCTTTCTTCTAAAAAACACAACTTATTGTGCAATAATTTCTTAATAAGAAAGAATTACATTAAAAAAACAAACCCATAAACGGGGTAAAACGAACAAAACAAGCGTTTTCTGAGATTTTTTTTGTAACTTTGCATTTGTGCATGCACGTATGCTTGAGCCAACGAGGCCCGAAACAACGCGACTTTCGCACATATTAAATATCAAAGCATGGCAAAGAAAGTACTTTTTATCAATCAGGAGATTGCTCCGTATGTTCCCGAAACAGCACTCTCAATCATGGGTAGAGACCTTCCGACAAAAATGCAGGAAGAAGGTTTCGAAATTCGCACGTTCATGCCCAAATGGGGCAATATCAACGAGCGCAGAGGACAACTTCATGAGGTAATACGCCTTTCAGGAATGAATCTCGTCATCGACGATACCGATCATCCACTGATAATCAAGGTAGCATCCATTCCGCAGACACGCCTTCAGGTGTATTTCATCGACAACGACGACTACTTCATGAAGCGCAAGATGGCTGTGGACGAAAATGGCGAAGAATACGACGACAACGGCGAAAGAGCTATTTTCTTCGCACGTGGCGTATTGGAAACAGTGAAGAAGCTCAGATGGTCGTCTGAAGTAATCCACTGCCAAGGCTGGATGTCGTACATCGTGCCGCTCTTCATCAAGGCTGCATACAACGACGAACCGACATTCAACGACACAAAAATCGTAACGTCAATTTTCAAGGACGGCTTATCAAAGGACATCGGCAACAACTTCAAGAATTGTCTTGAGTTCAAAAACATCACCGTAGACAGCCTCAGCGCATACAAGGACGACTTCGACTTCATGGAGTTCTGCAAACTGGCTATCGACAACAGCGACGCTGTAATCGAGGCTGAAGAGAACGCCAACCCGGAGTTGCTGGCATACGCTGAGAGCAAGGGCTTGCCTATCCTGAAATATCCTGGAGAAAACTACACAGAGGCCTACAAGGAATTCTACGAGAAACTGTAGGGCTGACAATCAAAATCACAATACATTTTGAATATGAAGCTAAAGTTTTTGGCGGGTTTAGCACTTGCCACTTTTATATTCACGTCATGCGACGATACCACTGGCGACATCGGCAGTGGTACGCTCATTGACGGCAGCGACGGCCTGAATATAGTCACAGATACCTTCGAGATAAAAACACGCTCAATCGTCGCCGACTCGGTTTTGGCAAGAACATACACCGGCTACATCGGCAAGGTGCGCGATCCGGAGACGGGCGCTTACCTCAGCAGCGACTTCATGACGCAGTTCTATCTGCCCGAAGGATTCGAGTTTCCTGAAAAGGACAGCATCAAGAGCCTCGTAAACGGCAAAATCGTCGCAGACTCTTGCGACATCCGACTCTACTACAAGGAGTATTACGGCGACTCGCTGGCACCAATGAAGCTCACGGCTTACGAGCTGTCGAAGCCTATACCGGAAAAGACGTACTACTCTAACTTCGATCCCGAGAAAGAAGGTTTCGTGAACAAGAGCAACGGTGTAAACAAGGTGTACACTCTCGTAGACCTTAATGTTGACGCTGCTACTCGCAACAGTTCCGACTACATCAAGTCGATACGCATACCGCTCGACGCTTCGTTCGGTACAGACATCATGCGCCACTTCTACGACAAAAAGGAGGACTTCAAGAACGCCTATACCTTTATTAATAAGGTTACACCGGGCTTCTACTTCAAGACCCGAAGCGGACTGGGAGCTATGGCACATGTATATCTCAGCCAGTTGAACGTATACTTCAAGCATAAGACGACCACTACAACCAAGGATGGCACAAAGAAAGACACCATCATCGTCTCTACAGCTGCGTTCCCTGGTACAGAAGAAGTGTTGCAGACAACGAATATCATCAACGACAAGGCCGCCATCAAGCGACTCGCCGAAGATAACTCTTGCACTTACATAAAGTCGCCTGCAGGAATCTTTACAGAGATGACAATTCCGGTTGAGCAGATTATGAGAGGTCACGAGAACGACACTATCAATACTGCAAAGGTTAGTCTGTCGCGCATCAATTCAACTGTAAACAGCGATTATGCGCTCAATATCCCCACCACTCTGCTGATGATTCCGAAGGCTGAGATGTACTCGTTCTTCGAGAACAAGCAGGTAGCCAACTACAAGACATCGTTCCTTGCTACATACAGCAGCACGACGAACCAGTACACGTTCAACAACATCGGAAGTCTGGTACGCTACATGAGCGAGAACAAGCAGAACAAGGATTGGGATAAGGTGGTTATCATTCCGGTCACTCCGACTTACAACACGTCGGGCGAAATGACAAACCTCACACACGATATGTCTATCTCAAGCACAAAACTGGTTAGCGGAAGCGAGAATCAGAATGGTGCCATCAACATCACTGTCATATACAGCAAATTCAAATAAGCAGATTTATGGCAGACAACTTTCTTGAACGCCAACGACGCGACTACGAGGAGCGCAAGCAACAGTGGCAGCGATCTACTAAGAAAGCTGCAAGCGTGTCAGAGATACTGAGAAAGGCGCGCGAGAAATTCAATAACGACTAATTTGAAGAAAAATAATTCAATACCATAAGATTGAAAGACGTTTAATTCAATAGCGAATAAAGCCAAAGAGCCGTTCCATCATTGTATGGAGCGGCTTTTTATTTGTATAGACTATTACAAGAATGCTATAAACCGAGGCTTAACAGCTTTTTAAATAAATTATTCAGAAAAGTTTTGACAGAGAATTTATTTTGCTTAACTTTGCGGAATAACTAATAACTATAAAAACAAATAATTCTAACCTATTAAAACTTTATGGCAACAGAAAAAAGAAACCTCCTCAAAGGAGACTTTAGCAAGAAAAACGCCCTACTCTTTGCTTTAGCGGTTCTTGTCACAATTGTGCTCTGGAACCTACCTACAAGCAGTTTCGGAATTGAAGGGCTCACCGTTATCCAGCAACGCATTATCGCCGTGTTCGCACTGGCAACAATCCTGTGGGTAACAGAAGCCATTTCGCCTTGGGCAACATCCGTATCGCTTATCGGCTTGTTGCTGTTCACAACATCCGACAATGCGTTCCACTTCTTCCGTTCAGGCATTGAAAAGGAAGAACTGCTCGACCATAGCGCTCTTATGGCTACATTCGCCGACCCGATCATCATCCTCTTCCTCGGCGGTTTCATCCTCGCTATCGCAGCAACAAAGTCTGGACTTGACGTGCTTCTGGCACGCACTCTGCTTAAGCCTTTCGGCAACAAGAGCGAGAATGTGCTCCTCGGCTTTATCCTCATCACCGGCGTATTCTCAATGTTCGTCAGCAACACCGCTACTGCTGCGATGATGCTCACATTCCTTGCGCCAGTATTCAAGGCTCTCCCGCCTGAAGGCAAAGGCCGCGTAGCCCTCACACTGTCTATCCCCGTTGCTGCCAACATCGGCGGTATGGGAACACCTATCGGCACACCTCCTAACGCAATCGCGCTGAAATACCTAAACTCACCAACAGGCTTGAACCTCGGTATCGGTTTCGGCGAATGGATGATGTACATGCTTCCACTTACAATCGTTTTGCTCCTCATCGGTTGGTTCTTGCTCAAGAAATTCTTCCCGTTCAAAAAGAAGACCATCGAGCTTGAGATTGAAGGCGAAGTGCAGCACAACTGGCGCACAATGGTAGTTGCCGGAACATTCATCGTAACTGTATTGCTGTGGATCTGCGACCGCTGGACTGGTGTTGGTGCAAACACAGTAGCAATGGTGCCAATCGTAGTTTTCGCATTCACTGGCGTAATCAAGGCACGCGACTTGGAGGAAATCAACTGGAGCGTTATCTGGATGGTAGCCGGTGGTTTCGCACTCGGACTTGCACTCAACGAGTCGGGTCTCGCAGAGAACGTAATCAAGAGCATTCCGTTCAGCTCATGGTCGCCGGTAGTTATCCTGCTTGCTTCAGGTATCATCTGCTACCTTCTCTCAAACTTCATCTCAAACACTGCAACGGCAGCACTCCTCGTGCCAATCCTTGCCGTTGTATGTAAGGGTATGGGCAACTCGCTTGAGAGCATCGGCGGCACACCTACCGTACTTATCGGTATCGCTGTAGCAGCATCTGTAGCAATGACTCTGCCTATCTCTACACCTCCAAATGCTATCGCCCACTCAACTGGTTTGGTAAAGCAGAACGAGATGATGAAGATCGGTCTGACAATGGGTATCATCGGTTTGGTACTTGGCTACTTATTGCTCTTCTTCCTCGGAGAGATGCACGCATGGCAGTAATACATGCATATTGAATAGTGCGTGCAATAATATCATAAAACATATTATTGCACGCATAACAATATAAGGATATACAGAAAACACATGTCTTTTTCACAGGAAACACTTTACGCTATAGCATTAACACGCATTAGCTATTTCAATACAGCCACCTGCCTGCAGCTATACCGCAAGCTCGGTTCGGCAACAGCTATTATGGAGAACCGCAATAACATCAAGGACGTTATCAGCGACGCTTCTCCACGCCTTATTAATGCGCTGAGCGATGTTTCCGAAGCCTTGCATCGTGCAGAGGCTGAATTAGAATTTGATAACGCGCATGCCATTCGTCCATTGACGATGACATGCGACGATTATCCAGAACGAATGCGCAACTGCGACGATGCCCCAATCGTACTTTTCTATCGTGGCAATGCCGACCTCAACCAGCGTCGCATCGTGTCGGTTGTAGGCACACGCCATTGCACAGCCTACGGACAAGATATCATCAACAACTTCTGCCGGTCGCTTAAAGAGCTTTGCCCCGATGTACTCATCGTGAGCGGTCTGGCGTATGGAGTGGACATCTGCGCACACCGTAACGCTCTGAAGAACGGGTTCGACACGGTAGGCGTATTGGCACACGGCTTGGACATGCTTTATCCTTCCGCCCATCGTGACACAGCAAAAGAGATGCTCTCGCACGGCGGACTTCTGACGGAATTTCTTACGAACACAAACCCCGACAAGATGAACTTCGTGAGACGCAACCGCATCGTAGCAGGCATTTCCGACGCTACTATCGTAGTGGAGAGTGCGGCACGCGGCGGCAGTCTGATAACAGCCGACATCGCACAAAGCTACGCCCGCGACGTTTTCACCTTTCCAGGCAACGTGAATTCGCCATACAGCGAAGGTTGCAACAAACTCATACGCGACAACAAGGCTGCCTTGATAACCTGCGCCGAAGACTTTGTAAACGCAATGGGATGGGAGCAGGACAACAAAGTAAAGGAAGCTCGGGCTAAAGGCATCGAACGCCAACTGTTTCCCGAACTGACAGCCGAAGAAACGCGCATAGTAGAACTGCTGCAAAAGAACAACGACCTGCAACTGAACATCATCGCCGTGCAGACCGGACTGCCTATTGGCAGCATCTCAGCACTCTTGTTCAGCCTCGAATTGAAAGGTGTTATCAAGCTATACGCAGGAGGAGTGTACCATTTACTTGGCTAATATTAGAATTTTAGGTATAAAAATTTTGCACTTATTTCTAATTGTCGTAACTTTGCATAATACTCAAAGAAATAATATAACAATAAACAAATACGCAAATGCCAGAAATCTCAACACGAGGACTTGAAATGCCCGAATCACCGATTCGCAAATTAGCGCCTTTGGCAGTTGACGCCAAAAAGCGTGGTGTGAAAGTCTACCACCTCAATATCGGACAGCCAGACCTGCCCACTCCACAAGTAGGACTCGACGCATTGAAGCACATCGATCGTAGTGTGCTCGAATATTCGCCGTCGCAGGGCTACTATTCTTATCGCGAGCGACTGACCGGTTATTACAAGCGCTTTAATATTAATGTGTCGGCAGACGACATCATCATTACAGCCGGTGGTTCTGAAGCGGTGCTTTTCGCGTTCATGTCGTGCCTTAACCCGGGCGACGAAATCATCATCCCTGAGCCAGCTTACGCCAACTATATGGCCTTTGCTATTTCGGCTGGCGCAAAGATCCGCACAATCGCCACAACCATAGAGGAAGGCTTCTCGCTGCCTAAGGTGGAGAAGTTCGAGGAACTCATCAACGAGCGCACACGTGCCATTCTGATTTGCAACCCGAACAACCCTACAGGCTATCTCTACACACGCCGCGAGATGAACCAGATTCGCGACTTGGTGAAGAAGTACGACCTTTATCTGTTCTCGGACGAGGTTTATCGTGAGTACATCTACACCGGTTCACCTTACATCTCAGCCTGCCATCTTGAAGGAATCGAGGACAACGTGATACTTATCGACTCCGTTTCCAAGCGCTACAGCGAGTGCGGCATCCGCATCGGAGCCTTGATTACGAAGAACCCGCAGGTGCGTGCAGCCGTAATGAAGCTGTGCCAGGCGCGCCTCTCTCCTCCTCTGCTTGGTCAGATAGTAGCCGAGGCATCGCTTGATGCGCCCGAGGACTACTACCGCGATGTTTACGAGGAATACGTAGAGCGCCGCAAGTGTCTCATCGATGGTCTCAACCGCATACCGGGCGTTTACTCGCCGATACCTATGGGCGCCTTCTACACCGTAGCCAAGTTGCCGGTAGACGACAGCGAGAAGTTCTGCCGCTGGTGTCTTGAGGAGTTCCAGTACGAGGGCGAGACCGTCATGATGGCTCCTGCCGCAGGCTTCTACACCACACCGGGTGCAGGCATCAATCAGGTGCGCATCGCCTACGTGCTGAAGAAGGAAGACCTTGAGCGTGCGCTCATCGTTCTGCGCAAGGCTCTTGAGGCATATCCAGGCAGAGTGGACAGCAACGATTAATACATTCAGATTAATCGGAGCATCAAGAAGATTAAGATATTAAAACATTCAGATATTAAGACTATAGAACATAAAGATTGAGGAGTTAAGAAGTTAAGCCCATTGTTTTTACGGCAGATACAACAAGCCATAACAACGGCTCAACTTCTTAGCTCCTTATTTTTTAACTACCAAACAGAAGACTATGAACTTTCCGCTTTTCGTAGCCCGCCGCATATACTCCAACCAGATAAGCGACCGCCAAAAGGTGTCGAAGCCCGCTATACGCATAGCCACGATGGGCGTAGCAATCGGACTGGCTGTGATGATTATCAGCGTGTGCGTAGTGCTTGGCTTCAAGCATACCATACGCGACAAGGTTGTAGGCTTCGGCAGTCATATACAGATAGCCAACTTCTATGCGTTGCAGACATCAGCCACCGACCAACCTATCGTTATCAACGACTCGATGGTAAATGTGCTGAAACACATTGACGGCGTGAGCCATGTGCAGCGTTTCGCCATGAAGCAAGGCATACTGAAGACCGACAACGACTTCCTTGGGGTTGCATTCAAGGGTGTTGACGAAGCCTTCGACACCACGTTCATCCACAACAACATGGTAGAAGGCTACATACCGCAGTTCTCTGGTGAGAAGAGCGGCAACAAGATTCTCATATCGAAGTCGATGGCAGACAAGCTGCAGACAAAGTGCGGCGACCGCATCTTCGCCTACTTCATTGACGAGAACGGAGTGAGAGCACGCCGCTTCACCATCACGGGCGTCTACCAGACCAACCTCTCGCAATACGACAACGCTATCTGCTTCTGCGACTTGTATACAGCCGTTAAGCTGAACAACTTCAGTCCCGGTCAGGTGTCGGGAGCCGAACTTACCGTAGCCGACTTCAGCAAGCTCGACGACACGGAGCACATCATCGTGAAGAAAGTGAACCGCACAATGGACTGCAACGGCGCCACCTACTCGTCGAAAACGATACGCGAGTTGTCGCCGCAGATATTCTCATGGCTCGACCTTCTCGACCTCAACGTGTGGATAATCCTCGCCATCATGACTGCCGTTGCGGTTGTCACAATGATATCCGGTCTGCTCATCATCATACTTGAGCGCACAACGATGATCGGCATACTCAAGGCGCTCGGTGCACGCAACAAGACGGTGCGCCACATGTTCCTTTGGTTCGCCGCCTTCATCATCGGCAAGGGTCTGCTTTGGGGCAACTTGTTAGGCTTGGGTCTCGTCATACTGCAACACTTCACCGGCTTTGCTAAGCTCGACCCCGCGACCTACTACGTCGACACCGTTCCGGTGGAGATAAACTGGCTGTTCGTCGTGGCGCTCAACGTAGCCACAATGTTTATAGCCATCGTGGTGCTCATTGCTCCGAGCTACCTCATCTCGCACATCCACCCCGCACGTTCAATGCGTTACGAATAATACACACGACGCAGACAATGCAACACGAATAACAATTCATTCACTAAAAAACGAAACACATAGAATATGGATATAAAGAAATCAGAATTCACGATATCGGCAGCCACGGTGAGCCAGTGTCCTAAAGACACAAAGCCCGAATTCGCGTTCATCGGACGCTCTAACGTAGGCAAGTCGAGTCTTATCAATATGCTCTGCAACCACAAGGGCCTTGCAAAGACCTCTGCCACACCGGGCAAGACTCTGCTCATCAATCACTTCATCATCAACAACGACTGGTATCTGGTAGACCTTCCGGGCTACGGCTTTGCAAAGCGTTCGAAGACGGTGCAGAAGAAGCTCGACCAGATGATTACATCGTACATTCTGCAGCGCCAGCAGCTGGTGAACACCTTCGTGCTCATCGACATCCGCCACGACCCGATGAAGATAGACACCGACTTCATCAACTGGCTCGGCGAGAGCTCGGTGCCCTTCTCCATCATCTTCACCAAGGCCGACAAGCTCGGACCTGTGCGTGCCAAGCAGAACGCAGCGAAGTGGATGAACTCGCTGAAGGAGCAGTGGGAGGAGCTGCCGCCCTACTTCATCACCAGTTCGGAGAAGGAAACCGGCCGTGACGAGGTGCTCGACTACATTGGAAACATACTGAACGAAATTAAAGACGCAGAATAAATGACTCCATTACTTGACGTTCAAAACATATCGAAAGCGTTCGGTGCGCACGTTCTGTTCGAGAACATCTCGTTCTCTATAGCCGAGGGCCAGCACGTAGGTCTGATAGCCAAGAACGGCACGGGCAAGTCTACACTGCTCTCGCTGCTCTCGGGCAAGGAGAGTGTCGACTCGGGCAGCATCATCTTCCGCCGCGACATCAAGGTTGGCTTTCTCGAACAGCAGCCAAAGTTCGACCCCGAAGAGTCGGTGCTCGACGCTTGCTTCAACCATCAGGGCGACCCCGACCGCATATTGAAGGCAAAGCAGATTCTGACGCAGCTGCACATCACCGACCTCACGCAGCCTATGGGACAGCTCAGCGGAGGACAGCAGAAGCGCATCGCGCTCGCCAACGTGCTCATCACCGAGCCCGACCTGCTCATCCTCGACGAGCCTACAAACCACCTCGACCTCGAGATGATAGAATGGCTTGAGGGCTATCTGCAGCGCGGCAACAAGACGCTGCTCATGGTGACGCACGACCGCTACTTCCTCGACCGTGTCTGCAACATCATTCTCGAACTCGACAACCATACCGTCTATTCATACCGCGGCAACTTCCAGTACTACATGGAGAAGCGTCAGGAGCGCATCGACGCCACACGCGCCGAGATAGAGCGCGCCAACAACCTCTACCGCCGCGAACTCGAGTGGATGCGCCGCCAGCCGCAGGCACGCGGACACAAGGCACGCTACCGCGAGGAGGCGTTCTACGACCTCGAGAGCAAGGCGAAGCAGCGCATCGAGGAGCGACAGATGCGCCTGAAGTCGAAGAACGTATACATCGGTTCGAAGATATTCGAGTGCCAGTACGTCTCGAAAGCGTTCGACGAGAAGGTGATACTGAAGGACTTCTATTACAACTTCCAGCGCTTCGAGAAGATGGGCATCGTGGGCAACAACGGCACGGGCAAGTCTACATTCATAAAGATGTTGCTCGGCGAAGTGGCGCCCGACAGCGGACGCTTCGACGTGGGCGACACCGTGCGCTTCGGCTACTTCTCGCAAGACGGCATGAAGTTCCGCGACGACCAGCGCGTCATCGACGTGATAGCCGACATCGCCGACTACATAGACTACGGCGGCGGCAAGCACATCACCGCAACGCAACTCCTGCAGCACTTCCTCTTCACGCCCGAACAGCAGTACGACTACGTATACAAACTCTCCGGCGGCGAGCGTCGCAAGCTCTATCTGTGCACGGTGCTGATGCGCAACCCCAACTTCCTCGTACTCGACGAGCCTACCAACGACCTCGACATACAGACGCTCGAGGTGCTCGAAGAGTATCTGCAAGACTTCCCCGGCTGCGTGATAATCGTGTCGCACGACCGCTTCTTCATGGACAAGATTGTAGACCACCTGCTCGTGTTCCGCGGCGAAGGCGAGATAAAGGACTTCCCCGGCAACTACACGCAGTTCCGCGAGTGGGAATCGTTGAAACCGAAGGAACAAGCCGACGCGAAGAACAACGCTTCCGATAACGAGAAGAAGGAGAAGCGCGAATTCGTAGGCGAACAACGCCGCAAGAAGACATACAAGGAGAAGTGCGAGTTCGAACGCCTTGAGAAGGAGATTGCTGCGCTCGAAGAGGAGCAGAAGACCATCGAAGAGGCGCTATGCAGCGGCACGCTCTCCATCGACGAACTGACAGAAAAGAGCAAGCGCCTGCCGCTCGTGAAAGACGAGCTGGAGGAGAAAGAGATGCGCTGGCTCGAACTTTCAGAGATTGACGGATAATCAGTAGGAGGAGGGCGTGTCAAAACTCCCGATATAAATAACAAAAAACTCGTTGTAC
>ERZ1026888.1011-NODE-1011-length-13454-cov-4.114561_pt1 | contig 13454 bp, 9 predicted proteins | sample MGYA00380174_ERZ1026888 | MGnify/ENA primary metagenome ERZ1026888 (study PRJEB33269, sample SAMEA4719810) | human gut metagenome | biome: human-associated habitat; feature: organic feature; material: feces | place: Cameroon | collected 2013-10 ...
AGATCATGCCTAGTCTCGTGGGCTCGGAGATGTGTATAAGAGACAGTGTGCTTCCAGCTTCTGGTTTACCTTAAGAAATACCAGATACAAAAGTATACTGATGACCATCGTGTATACAAATTCAGGTACAATAATTGACTTCAGATAGTACAAAAAGCTAAATCTGCCACGCAGTAAAAACATGAAAAAGTATACTACCAGATTGTATAACAAATCGCTGCCTCCTATCAGAAGCATAGGAAGCTTTATATCATCAGGATAGAATCTTTTTTGGAATAATCCATTGATAAAACCGATATACATATATATTAAAGCATACAGTCCTATATATTTTCCGCAAAATATGTCAATAAGCAGTCCGCAAAAGAAGCCTACCCACAGTCCCTCCTTTTTGCCACGCATGAAGCCGAAGGATGACACTGCTATAATCAGCAGGTTCGGTGAGATGTTGGCAAAGGAAAGACTCTTAAACAGCGTGGTCTGCAATACAAAGCATAAAGCTATAATTATAAATAAAACAATTCTACGTCTCATGCTGCTCCTTACTTGTTTTCGGTTGAATTTTCAGTCTGGCTGTCACCGGCATCCTCTGTACCTTCGGTGTTGTCAGTACTCTTAGTGTCACCGGTCTGCTTAAGCTGTGTGATGACCATGACATTTTCAATATGCTCAAAATCGACAACCGGCGTGATAGTACCGGATTTTGTCAGATTGTTGGAATTATTTTCGATTTTTGTCACATAACCAATCAGTATGCCCTGCTGGTAACGGTCAGATACGTATGAGGTAACTACAGGATCGCCCTCTTTAACCTTGTTGTCGTCATCCTTTAGCTCTGTGAAGGTAATGACCTTGTCCTCGTTCATGGTTTTTATATTGCCACTGACTGTGAGGTTGTCCTCTGTGGTGGAAACCATGCCGCTGACCTTGCTCGCATCATCTATGATACAGCGTACCTTGGCAAAATTGTCGCCTGCATCGGTAACAATACCTACCAGTCCGCTTCCTGCAAGCACATTCATGCCTACGTCCACTCCATCCTTTTTTCCCTTGTCGATGGTAAATGTAGAAAACCAGTTTCCACTGTCCTTAGCTATGACGCTGGCAGCAACCTTGGGATATGATGGATATTTGGCATCAAGGTCCAGAAGCTGTCTGTAATTGTTAAGCTCATACTGCTCAAGCTTGTTGGTTGTGAGCTGTGTTGTAAGCTCCTCAACCTCTGCCTTAAGCTTTTTGTTCTCTGCCTTGACATTTTTTAATGTGCGTATTTCTGTAACCTTGTCCGAAATGTGGCTTCCAAAGCTGTTTATGCCCTTTTGCATAGGAATGAATACATATCCGGCAGCAGTCTTAAGTGGGCCTCCGGATATGTTTAAGGTAAGGCTTAACAGCATGGCCACAAAGCAGACTGCTGTCATAATCAACAGTGTGTATCTGGCAGGCAGCTTTTTATTGTGCTTTCTCTTTCGATTGCGAAAATTCTTACTCATGTTAACCTCGGTTATTATTTTTTGATGCTGAACGGAAGTCTCTTATATTTTGAATCAGAAACTATTTGTACGAGACCGCGTACTGCGCTCTCCTCAGGACATTCTGAGCAGATGACCTTGATTCCGGTAATCTGTTCAAAGAGCTGGTCAAGTCCTGCAAGCTGTGAGCCGCCACCTGTGATATAAATGCCTGAATGGATGATATCCTTTGCAAGCTCAGGCGGAGTTTTCTCAAGAATCATTTTTATTGATGTGCATATAGACTCAAGGTTTGACTTCATAGCCTCGTAAACAACCTTTGAACCGATTTCCATCTCAATAGGCAGGCCGCTTACCACATCACGGCCCACTACTACCATACTGTCCTCTCTTCCCGGAAGAGCAGAGCCTATAGTTTCCTTCAACAGCTTGGCAGTCTTTTGCCCGATTACAAGATTGAACTCCTTGCGCACGTAGGAGATAATCGACTCGTCAAGTCTGTTGCCACCGAAATGAAGCAGGTCACTAAGCACCAGACCACCGAGTGAAATGACCGATGTCTCTGTTGTGTCAGCACCCATATCTACTATCATGACACCTGTTGGCTCGTTTACATCTATTCCAAGACCTACAGCATCAGCGATAGGCTTCTCGCAGAGCATGACCTTTTTAGGCTTTGATTTGCTCTTGTAGAAGAGCTCGTAGAATGCTCTTTTCTCTACATCTGTGATATCTGTCGGCACAGCAATGATGAACTCGGCATTTTTGATACGTGCCTTTGTCTTGTGCTCCAAAAAGTCAAAAATCATAGTCTGAAGCAGATTATAGTCAGCAATAACTCCCTCTACGACAGGAAATATGACGTTGATTGTCTCCGGAGCCTTTTCATACATGGCATATGCACGGTCTCCATATGCATATATCTGATTTTTGTCTATTACGGCTATTGTATTTTTCTCAAGCATTGTCTTACCTGTAGCCTTTGAGTATACTTTGAAATTGTTTGTTCCCAGATCAATTCCGTAAACGTTGTTGCTCATAATAATTCTACCTCGTCTTCTGTTTATATAAGTTTATTTTCATAGAAGCTATAATATTCGTTATCTCCGATTATGATATGGTCACAAAGCTCTATGGAAAAAATCCCTGAGCCCTCAATTAATCTGTCTGTGACAGCAATATCATTTCTGCTGGGAGTACAATCTCCACTTGGATGATTGTGCAATAAAACAAGCTTTGATGCATTTTTGTCAAGGGCGGTCCTGATGATGGAGCCTATGTCCACTACAGAGGAGCTTAATGAGCCCTTTGATATGAATTTGTCTCCTAAAAATCTGCTTTTTACATCAAAATAGGCACAAATGACGACTTCATTTGTGAGATGCCTCATCTGCTCCATATAGTAGTCAGCTATTGTGGCAGGATTATTCATTCTGATGCTTTGGACCTTTTTTGTCTTTGCTATGCGAAGCGACAGCTCAGCTATCGCCTTAAGCTGTATAGCCTTTATCTGCCCTATCCCTGGGATGCTAAGAAGCTCCTCATAGGACATGTCATATAGATTGAGCAGATTGCCATGCCCGCCGGAGAGTATATCCTGTGCAATATCAATCACAGTCTTGTCTCTTGTGCCGGTCTTTATAATGATGGCAAGTAAATCAGCATCTGACAGGCCTGATGCTCCAAGCGATAAAAATTTCTCATATGGTCGCTCTGAAGCCGGCAGATTTTTAATTGTTTTGTTATTATGCATTAATCCCTTTCGCTTCTCCCAGGCGATTGACAACGGATTTAAGCAAAGTTTTCAGTTAATTGTAGCACACCTAAACAAGCTTAACAAGATTTCTCTCATAAAGTTTTTGTAAAGACATCAAAATTCCAAGCTTTGCATGGTACCATGTGAGTCCTCCCTGGAAATAAACCGCATACGGAGGCTTTACAGGGCCGTCAGCAGAAAGCTCTATGGATGAGCCCTGCACAAATGCGCCTGCTGCCATGATGACATCACTGTCATAGCCCGGCATCGCCCACGGCTCAGGTGTCACATAGCTGTCCACCGGCGCTGCTGCCTGAATGCCCTCGCAGAAGGCTATCATGGCATCGCGGTTATTGAACTCTACGGCCTGTATGATATCGTGACGGCTCTCAGTTCCGTCAGGAACCACCTTAAAACCAAGCTTTTCATAGATTTTTGCGGCAAAGATTGCTCCCTTTAATGCTCCGCTTACGACAGTCGGTGCCAGGAAAAAGCCCTGATAAAATGACTGGATGACTCCGAGTGAGGCTCCAACCTCCTTGCCAAGTCCCGGAGATGTGAGGCGGTATGCGGCATTTTCAACGCATTCCTTTTTGCCGACAATATAGCCTCCGATTGGTGCAAGTCCGCCTCCCGGATTTTTAATCAGTGAGCCAACCATCATGTCTGCTCCAACCTGGATAGGCTCTTTTTCCTCTACAAACTCACCGTAGCAGTTATCGACCATACAGATCACATCAGGCTTTATGCTCTTTACAAAGGCGATGAGCTCGCCTATTTTTTTGACCGAAAGCGTAGGTCTTGTAGCATAGCCCTTAGAGCGCTGGATTGTGACAAGCTTTGTTTTTTCGTTGATGGCTTTCTTTATTCCGTCATAGTCAAACTCACCGTCAGGCAGTAAATCAACCTGTGCATATGTGATGCCGTACTCAGCAAGCGAGCCCTTTGAAGGGCGTATGCCTATTACCTCCTCAAGTGTATCGTAAGGCTTTCCGACAGGGCTTAAAAGCTCGTCGCCCGGACGCAGGTTTGACATGAGGGCAAGTGCAAGTGCATGTGTGCCACAGGTAATCTGCGGTCTTACAAGCGCGTCCTCTGCGCCAAAGCAGTCAGCGTATACTCTCTCAAGTGTATCTCTTCCGAGGTCATTGTAGCCGTAGCCGCTTGATGCCTGGAAGCACTCTGCGCTCACCTTGTTTTTCTGCATGGCGGCTATGACCTTAAGCTGATTATACTCAGCATTTGTGTCTATTTTGTCAAAACGCTCCTTAAGCTCCTTTTCTACAGAGGTTCCGAAATCCAAAACCTCCTTTGATATTCCAAGTGTCTCATACTGCCTGTAAATGGCTTCATTGGTATCTAACAAATTATAATCCTCTTTTCTGCTAAAATTTCTTGTATTTTATTTAATATTTTATTATCATCATATGAATATTCGTTTTTTTCTATCCATATGGTGTCTTTTTCTCTCCTAAACCAGGTAAGCTGTCTCTTTGCAAAGCGCCTTGACTCAAGCTTTACCTTGTCCACAGCCTCATCAAGTGAATATTCTCCGTCGAGATATGCAAGGATTTCCTTGTAGCCTATGCCCTTCATGGATACCATATCGCTCGTACAGCCCATCGCCTTTAGCTTTTTCACCTCATCGACAAGTCCGTTTGAAACCATGATATCAACTCTCTTATCTATCCTCTCATAAAGCCTTTCTCTTACATCATCCAGTACAAAATAGGCAAAGCTGTAGGGTGACTGCTTAGCTCTTTCTGTCTCGTTGTGCTTTGAAATCGGCTCATGGCAGGTGTGATAATATTCAATTGCCCTGATGACGCGCTTTACATTATTCTCATGGATGCTCTCATAAGATACAGGGTCGATATCCTTAAGCTTTTCATGCAGTGCATGGTTTCCGTGCTCGCCTGCAAAGTCGTACAGGCTCTTTCTGTATGCCTCATCCACATCCTGCTTTGTGAAATCAATGTCATACAAGAGCGCCTGAATATAAAAGCCGGTGCCGCCGACAATTATCGGTATCTTTCCTGCTTCATATATCTCATTAAGTGCTTTTTTTGCCATATCCTTAAAGATAAATACATTGAACTCGTCAGATGGCTCAAGCTCATCTATCAGATAGTGCTTTATACCGTCCATCTCATCGACTGTAACCTTCGCAGAGCCTATATCCATGTATTTGTATACCTGCATGGAATCCGCGGATATTATAGCACCATTTATTTTTTTTGCAAGCTCAATCGATAGAGCTGTCTTTCCTACTGCTGTCGGTCCGGTCAGGACAATCATCGGTTTTTGTGTCATATTGCACCTCTGTTCAAATGAGTATATTTGTCATACGATACGTTTGAATTTCTTTTCTATCTCATATTTGCTCATAGAGATGATGGTCGGTCTGCCATGTGGACAGTTGTAAGGATTGTCAAGTGACAAAAGCTCATCTATCAGCTCATTTATCTCAGGAAGAGTAAGCTTGTCATTGCCCTTGACTGCTGCCTTGCACGACATGGATGCGACCTTTTCCGTGATGATATCAGGTGTCTGTCTGCCTGTTGCGTTGGAAAAATCATCGAGCATCTCTATAAACAGATCCTTCATATCTATGTGGAACAAATTGTCGGGAATCGCACTGATCATGTATTCCTTGCCACCAAAATGCTCCACCTCATAGCCAAACTGCTCTATCTGCGGCCTGTATTTCTCAAGCATCTCGCTTTCTCTTGCATCAAGAGTCATGACAATCGGAGGGCTTATGCGCTGTGATGTGAAATCCTTACTGGCAAGTCTTGCCATTGTTTTTTCATACAGTACCTTTTCATGGGCTGCATGCTGGTCTATGATGTACAGCTTGTCCTCAAACTCTATGAGCCAGTAGGTCTTAAAGAGCTGGCCTATGATGGAAAACTGCTTTTTTGAGCTCTCTGTTAGGAAAACCTTGTCGTAATCGCCGAGTGTCTGCTGGGTAGCTGTGACACTCTGTGCCGGTTCGTAGTGTGCAGATGTCTCAGGCTTTGGTTTTTCTGAATCGTCTGTATGAGCAATAAGCGCAGATGCAGACGATTCAGATGTCTGCTGCTTTGATGTGTTATCTGTGCGTTGCTCATTAACAGCAGGTGATTTTGCAGCAGGTTTTATTGCTGAGGAATCTTTCACTGCTGCCGTCACGCTCTGTCCGTACACGCTCCTTGATTCCGCAGCCCTTACCTCATTGATACGCCTCTTCTCAAACGGCTCCGGTATAGGCTCCTTATACTCATGCACTATCTTTTTAGGCGCAGGTGTACTGTCTACAGGAACCTCGGGAATCATCTCCTTGTGGGATAGAATTGCATATATTGTGTCACACAATTCGACATATATCTCGTTATTGTTGTCAAAGCGAAGCTCCATCTTGGTCGGATGCACGTTGACATCCAGCTCACTGAAAAATGTAAAGTAAAGCACTGTAAACGGATACTGATGCTGCATCAGAAAGCTCTTGTAGGCTTCCTCGATGGCGCGTGACAATATATTGCTCTTTATATATCTGCCGTTTATGAAATAATTCTCATAATTTCTGTTGCCCCTCGTGATAACAGGCTTTCCTATAAAGCCCTCCACCTTAAAGTATTCACATTCATGCTTCACCTCAAGCAGTGATGACGATATTTCGCGGCCGAATATATGGTATATAATATCCTTTTTATTGCCGTTTCCCGAGGTGTGAAGCTTTGTCTGGTTATTGTTTATGAACTTAAACGATATATCAGGATGGGAAAGTGCAAGCTTTTCGACCATATCGCTTATGTAGCTGCCCTCTGTCTGTACTGTCTTTAAAAACTTACGCCTTGCCGGAACATTATAAAACAAATCCTTTACTATGAAGGTTGTTCCGTCAGGAGCGCCGATTTCCTCATTTGAAAGCTCCTTTGAGCCTTCAATTACATATCTGGTGCCGGTGAGCTCATCGTAGGTCTTTGTGATAAGCTCAACGCGGGCAACGGCTGAGATGCTTGACGGCGCCTCACCTCTGAAGCCGAGAGACTTTACAGTAAGTAAATCCTCTGCCGAGCGGATTTTGCTCGTGCTGTGACGGTAAAATGCAACCGCAACCTGGTCTCTTTCGATTCCGCAGCCGTTGTCAGTGATACGAATAAATGAGATTCCGCCCTCCTTTATCTCCACGGTGATGGCTGTTGAGCCTGCATCTATGGCATTTTCCACCAGCTCCTTAACCACGGAGCACGGGCGCTCAACAACCTCTCCTGCAGCTATTTTATCTATTGTTTCCTGATTTAATATGGCAATATTTGGCATTTTAATCCTTTCTACCAGCGGTTTTTAACCTTGTTTTGGAGCTGATACAGCTTGTTTAACGCATCAAGTGGTGTCATGTTGCCTATGTCTATGTTTCTAAGCTCATCAATTATATCATCATCCTTCACTGTGTCGAAAAGTGAAATCTGTGTCATATCAACCTCGTCAAGGTGCTCCTTTTTATGCTTGTGGCCATTGTCAACGGATATGCTTTTTACAGTATCCGTGATGTCATTTGCAAGAAGCTGTTCTGCGATTTCCTTGGCACGCTCTATTACTGAATCAGGCAGCCCTGCAAGCTTTGCAACCTGTATTCCGTAGCTTCTGTCAGCTCCGCCCTTTACGATTTTTCTAAGGAATACTATGTCATCGCCCTTTTCCTTTACAGCGATGCAGTAGTTGTTTACACTGTCAAGCTTGCCCTCAAGCTCCGTGAGCTCGTGATAATGCGTTGCAAAAAGTGTCTTTGCGCCAAGGAGCTTTGGATTGCTTATATGCTCGACAACTGCCCAGGCGATGCTAAGTCCGTCAAACGTACTCGTGCCTCGTCCAATCTCATCGAGAATCAGCAGGGATTTGGCGGTTGCATTCCTTAATATATTTGCCACCTCATTCATCTCGACCATAAAGGTACTCTGTCCGCTTGCCAGGTCGTCAGATGCTCCGACTCGCGTGAAAATACGGTCTACTATACCGATATTTGCAGTTTGCGCAGGCACAAAGCTTCCAATCTGTGCCATGAGAACGATAAGAGCTGTCTGCCTCATGTAGGTGGATTTACCGGCCATGTTTGGTCCTGTGATGATTGATATGCGGTTTTTGTTCTGATCCAGATATGTATCGTTTTCTATAAACATGTCATTTGTAATCATTTTTTCAACTACAGGATGACGACCGTTTTTGATGTCGATTATTCCGCTTTCATTAATCCTTGGCTTGCAGTAATTATTCTGGCTTGCAACAAGTGCAAGCGAAGCAAAAACATCAATTATTGCAATAGCTCTGGCTGTTTTCTGGATTCTTGAAACATTGTCTGAAATCTGTTTTCTTACATCACGAAACAACTCATACTCAAGTGAGGTGAGTCTGTCCTCGGCTCCAAGAATCGTATCCTCAAGCTCTTTAAGCTCCGGTGTGATGTAGCGCTCTGCATTGGTGAGTGTCTGCTTTCTCACGTAATAATCGGGAACCATATCCTTGAAGGAGTTTGTGACCTCAAGATAATATCCAAACACTTTGTTATATTTGATTCTTAAGTTTTTGATGCCTGTCTTTTCACGTTCACTGGCTTCAAGCTCTGCAAGCCATGTCTTGCCCTTGGTTTTTGCGTCACGAAGACGGTCAACCTCCTCGTTGTAGCCTGCTTTTATGATATCTCCGTCGCGCTGTGAGATAGGCGGCTCATCCTCAATGGATGAAAGTAAAAGCTCATATATATCCTTAAGCTCGTCGAACTCTTCGTTAATCTCATCGGTAAGCTCACACGGTATGTCAGAAAGCTGCTGCTTTATTGGCGGAAGCATCCTTAAAGAATCCCTGAAGGCTATAAGGTCACGCGGATTGGCTGACTGGTAGGTGATTCTTGTGATAAGACGCTCAAGGTCATAAATAGGATTAAGGTATTCCCTGATCTCATCTCTTGTGATTTCGTTTGCATTAAGTGCTTCGATAAGCTTCTGGCGCTTTATTATCTCTGCTTTTTCGATAAGAGGCTGCTCGACGTAGGTGCGAAGCAGTCTTGCTCCCATAGCTGTGCGTGTCTTGTCGAGTACCCACAGCAGTGAGCCTCTCTTTTGCTTTTCCCGAAGTGTTTCTACAAGCTCCAAATTTCTCCTTGAGGAGCTGTCTATTATCATATATTTGCCTATAGAGTACGGATGAAGCTCAAGTATGTTGTCAAGCGAGTTCATCTGTGTCTCATAAAGGTACTTTAATAGGGCTCCCGAAGCTATGACTCCACTCTCATAATCCTCAAGTCCCAGAGCCTTTATCGTCTGCACGTGGAAATGTGAAAGCAGTGTCTCATTTGCAAGGCCATCGGAAAAATACCAGGAGTCGAGTGCCGAAACGGTAATTGACAGTCTGTTTTTCATATCGTCAACATCTATTCCGCTCATGTAGAAGGCTTCATTGCATATGATTTCCGATGGATTAAATCTGCTCACCTCATCTAACAGCTTTCTTTCGGCATCCACCTCTGTAGTAAAAAAATCACCTGTTGTGACATCACAGGTCGCTATGCCGTATTTGTCCTCAGTGTATACAATCGACATTATGTAATTGTTTTTTGCCTCATCCAAAGATGCCATATCAGTGTTTGTGCCCGGTGTCACAACACGGATTACCTCTCGCTTTACGATTCCCTTTGCCTGCTTTGGATCCTCCATCTGCTCACAGATAGCGACCTTGTGACCGTTTGATACAAGTCTGTTGATGTACGAGTCTGCCGCATGAAACGGTACTCCACACATAGGAGCTCTTTCTTCAAGTCCGCAGTTTTTACCGGTGAGTGTAAGCTCAAGCTCCTTTGAAACCATTATCGCATCGTCAAAAAACATCTCATAGAAATCTCCTAAGCGATAAAATAAAATACAATCCTTATATTGCTCTTTTGTCTGCAGATAATGCTGCATCATTGGTGATACTTCTGCCACGAATATTTCCTCTCTTTACGTGTATAAATATTATTCATGTGTATATATTATTTGAAATCCGGCTTATATTTTTTAATAATTGCCTCTGCGACCTTTATGCCGTCGATTGCCGCAGAGGTGATGCCTCCTGCATAGCCTGCTCCCTCACCGCAAGGGTATACTCCTGAGATATTGCTCTCAAAAGCCTCATCTCTTTTTATGCGAAGCGGAGAAGAGGTGCGTGTCTCCATACCGGACAAAATTGCATCTTTTCTGTCAAAACCATGAATCAGATGACCAAAATGTTCCATTCCAAGTTTAAACGACTGCTCCATGTCAGCATTCATGAGTCCGTTCAGCTTTGCAAAGACTTTTCCTCCCTTTGTACAGGAGTCAAAATCGCCATATGCGGCTGTTAATCTGTCATCACAGAAATCACCGAAAAGCTGCTGTGGAATTAAACCACCTCCACGCTTATAGTTTTCTGTTTCAAGCTTTTCCTGAAATCTCACTCCGGCGAGGGCATCATCTGCTCCGAAATCCTTCGGCGAAACAGATACTATGATGGCACTGTTTGCATTTTTGCTGTTTCTGTCGTGATAGCTCATGCCGTTAACCACTGTATGATTTTCGGTTGACGATGAGTTGACTACATATCCTCCCGGACACATGCAGAAGGAGTAGACTCCTCTGCCGTTCGGAAAATTGGATGTGACCTTGTATGGACTCGGCGGAAGCATGATTTTCTTTTGAATACCATACTGTGATTCATCTATCATGCGCTGCGGATGCTCCACGCGAAAGCCGACAGCAAAGCTTTTGCACTCCATATCAAAGCCCTTGTTGTAAAGCATATCAAATGTATCTCTGGCGCTGTGACCGAGTGCCAGAACGCATACATCTGTCTTTATTTCACTATTACTGTTACTGTCAGAATCCGTGTAAACACTTAATAGCTTTTGGGAAACTATGTCAAGATTGTTTACACAGGTGTCAAATACAAATGTAACTCCTTTGTTAACCAAAAACTCACGCATGTTGACAATTGCTTCTGAAAGCACATCAGTACCAATATGTGGCTTGTTGTCATAAAGTATGGACGGATCTGCCCCAAATCGCACAAATGTCTCAAGCACAAGACGATTTCTGCCCGAAGGATCCTTTACGGATGTATTCAGCTTGCCGTCTGAAAAGGTTCCGGCACCGCCCTCACCAAATTGTACATTGCTTTTGGGATTAAGTATGCCGCTCTCCCAGAATTTTTGAACATCGCAGGTTCTTTTCTCAACCCGGCTGCCACGCTCGACAACTATCGGGCAAAAACCTGCCTCTGCCAGTATATATGCACAAAACAGGCCGGCAGGACCTGCCCCTGCAATAACAGGTCGCCTGTCAAGCGGTATATGGCCGCATGCAGGTATCATGTACTCTTTTTCTTTATACATGAGCACAGACGAGCTGGCTGCTCTTTTTACAATTGCTTCTTCGCTATTTTTTGTATCCTCTATCTCTACAGCAACTGAATATGTATAGAACAGCTCAGGCTTTTTACGCGCGTCAAGTGATTTCTTTAATATGCGGTATGTGAAGCCTGTCTTGGCATTGAGCTTAAGCATTTTTATTATTTTCTTTTTTAATGCCTCATCACTGTGTGTGACGGGGAGCTTTATCTGGTTAATTTTAATCATTTACTGCATTTCTCCTGCTATATATCCACTTGTCCATGCCCACTGCAGATTGTAGCCACCGCATATGCCGTCCACATCAAGCAGCTCTCCGCAAAAGTAAAGCCCCGGATGGATTTTGGACTCCAATGTACGTACATCTATTTCCTTTGTACATATGCCGCCTGCACACACCTGTGCAAATTCCACTCCTCTTGGCTTTTTTACCGAAACGGCTGTATGCTTTATTGAGCGGGTGAGACTTTTACAATCATCATCTGTCAACAGCCTTCCTTTTTTGTCAGGAGATACACCTGATTTGTGTATCAGCTCAAGAAGAAGCTTATTATTTAAAAGTCCGTTAAGCATCTCATTTAGCGAGCGGTTGTCTGTCATTGTAATGCTTCTGTCCTTTATGTACCCATTAAGCTCATCATCACTAAAAGCCGGCAAAAAGTCAATTATCACCTCGACCCTTTGACCTTTATCGAGGGATCTTGACATAAGACTTGAAATCTGAAAAACCGGGATGCCTGAGATGCCATAGTCAGCTAACTGCAGCTCCCCTGTATTTTGCTCTGTCATTTGACCGTCTATCACGGAAGCGACAGTGGCATCGCACCTGACCCCTGTGATTTTTTTGAAATTTAGGCCATCACAGCTAAAGCCGCAAAGCGCGGGTAATGGCTTTTGGATATGGTGTCCGAGAGCTTCTATCTGTCGAAACAGGCTTCCGTCACTTCCAAGCTTTGGGGAAGCCGTAAGGCCACACGCTATGATAAGCCTTTTGGACTTAAAGCTGCCACGGTCTGTTTGGATGCAGTAACCGGTCCGGTCATCTGTCTTCTTCTTAGTTGCCGGATTAACAGCAGACTTTGTGTCTTTAGTCGTAATCCCTGCAGTCTTGATTTCTGTAATACTAATACCTGTTTTCACATCCACATGAAGCCTCATAAGCTCCATGCGAAAGGCTGCCACAACAGATGCAGCCTGTCTTGAATTTGGATAAATGTAGCCTGCATTGTCATATGCAGGTATTCCAAGTTCTTTAAAAAAACGTATTGTGTCTGCATAATTAAATTGCGACAACCCGTTTTTAATCAGTGCTTTACTGCCGTGGAATTTGTTTACGGACATATCAGTGTTTGTGAAATTACATCTGCCGTTTCCTGTTGCAAGTATTTTCTTCCCTATATCATCCTTGTGCTCTAAAAGTGCCACGCGTGCTCCCTTTGATGCAGCAGCTGCTGCCGCCATCAGCCCGGATGCACCGGCACCTATTATAATTACATCGTACATATTCTTTCCCCTAACTGATTTATTTTAACATTAACTTGAATAGCTTTCAAGAAAATCGTACAAATCAGTTTCGTTAAAAAAGTAGAGTCCGTTTGTAACCTTATTTTTTGCTTCATCTGGCAGTTCTTCAAAATACACGCCTGTGTCAAAGTATTTTTCACTTGCAGTGGCGTTGTATACAGACAGCATTCCGGAGTCATTTTTGATGCAGTATTTTGCATTCTTAGCCTCATTTGATGTCGGAAGGCTTTCTTTTTCATTTTTTTCTTCTTTATCATTTTCATTTCTTTGTGCAATTATCGCAGCCTTGTCTGCTGCTCTTTGC
>ERZ1026888.1013-NODE-1013-length-13445-cov-3.982748_pt1 | contig 13445 bp, 3 predicted proteins | sample MGYA00380174_ERZ1026888 | MGnify/ENA primary metagenome ERZ1026888 (study PRJEB33269, sample SAMEA4719810) | human gut metagenome | biome: human-associated habitat; feature: organic feature; material: feces | place: Cameroon | collected 2013-10 ...
TGCTTCCAAAACCACCGGATGATTTACTCTTCTTAAATCCACCACCAAAGATGTCGTGGCAGTCTATAGCCTTGATGTTTATATCGGTAGCCTTTACAGAACTATAGAATCCACCACCAAACACACGACGGCAAGAAGCACCACCTGCACCATAGATATGTGTAGTTCCGTTTACCTGTCCAGAGAATCCTCCACCCACGATATCCATCATCGAATAGTCGCTGAAGAAGTGTTTATGTTCTTCACCTTTTATGATGTCATTGCCTTTATTTATGCTTCCGCGAGCCTCCATAGCCACTTCGATATGCGAGTCGTTGAGCACAAAGGTCTTCTCTCCAAATCCACCTCCAAATATACAGAAGTGAGGAGAACCCACCTTGTTAAATATCTCCTTCCACTCATTTGAGTTGAAGAATTGGGTAGTAGAAACTCCCGACAATAGCTGAGTGTTATCATGGAGCAAACCTTTCTCAAGTTTTATATATGTATTTCCGCTGTTACCAACCAGATTGCCATCTTTGTCTCTTTCGCCTACAACGCAAGTCTTGTCACCACCACCATAAATATTATGGTTAACTTTAAATTTCTGTGTTGCCGGAATATATTGAGGAGAATAAGTCTTGTCACCAACGATAGTTGCTGGTTCCCAGTTGCGCATTGTTGTTGACCAATACGAGGTGAGCATAGCCTGTCCACCTGTTATGCTCAAGTTGGTATTACCAGTAATGTTGGCAGAGGTATTAGTTTCTTCGTCTCCCCATCCTCCACCAAAGACGTTGTAATATAGCGCACCATCTTTGATAGCAACGAGAGTGTTGCCATATATCGTACCATTCTGACCTCCGCCATAAACACTGTTCATGATGTTTGGCATGAGGTCTTTGTTTACTGTAGCATCAGGATTAACCAAGTATTTCTCATCAGAAGGGTTGAGGCTGGTGCTTGTATATTCTGTAGTAGAGCCTGTAGCAAATTCATTATTATATGGATATGTCATCACTGGTCTACCTGTAACAACACATGCATTGCCATATATTCCACCCAACTTAGTATAGTCACCACATACGTCAGCCGTACGACCCTTTCCTCCTGCAAATACCTTTGAGAGAATAGTGCCGCCGCGAACATTTACAAACGAAGTGAAGTTAGAAGGAGTAAGGCTTTTATCTACATCAATCTTTTCAGCTTTAGCCTTTTGGTCATTCAAGCCCACGTTAGCCACGTCGCCACCACCATATACATTACCCATGATTACTGTGCGGTCGATAACCAACGGAGGTACACCCACGTTTTCACCATATACATGCACCTCGGTCTTACCCTTAACTCGAGCCATGTCTGGGAAGTCGATGATGCTGCCAGCCTTAGAATCAATGCTGACGATATTGTCGCCACTTACTCGTATTGATTCAATACCTGCACCACCACCATATACATTTCTTGCCACGTTGCCCGACTTAAAGAATACCTTTGAGTTGCCTCCTACGCTTCCGAAGTCGTAATGATTATCTTTGTCTTTATTTTCGTTTAGTGTGCCATAAGGCATTGCTCCAAGTCCACCACCATATATATTATAGCAAGCCAACTGGTTGTTGGCTTCTACATAAGTGCTATCTGTTACATATCCAGAGAAACCACCTCCATGAATTTCTTGGAATGTAAAGCCTGGAATACCGAGAATCCAAGCCATACGAGTGTTATAGTAGCGACGGAAAGTGTCAGCATCATCGCTTGTACCATCCACGCTGCCATAGTATAGCTTCTTGTCTTCCTTCGATACAGCCATGTAGTCCATATACAAGTTTGTCTCGAAGTTGGTATATTTCAATCTGTCTTCCTCTTGACTTGCATAGCGGTATTTTTTACCGTCTATTTTGTAAGGATTACCATTCTGTTCTATCATGGCTCCTGCCTGTGCATACACCTTAGCTTTTCTAACCTTGGTATTTACACCATATCCGGCACCAAATACCGAGAACTGTGGGTTATTGGAATTCTTTTCTGCAAGATACCAGCATAGACCTTGCAGAGTGGTGAAGTCTAATATATCGAGCGATTTGCCATTGGCACCAATGATCTCAGTAACAGGCGAATGGTTTATTTCCACTATTGCCTCTCCTGTACCATCACCTGTACTTTTGCCATCTATACCATAGCCTACATAGCAAGCACGATTACCACCACCAAAGATATTGTGGTTCTTTGAGAAGCTTGCAGAACCGAAGTCTCCATCTGCCAACTCAAAGAATTCCTTTGTATCTTTATTGTTGATAATTCTGCTCATAGCAGCCTTAGCCTTGGCATTAGTAATCTCGCCAAGGGTGTTAGCATTATGTATGGCGTATATGATATCCTTAAATTCATCAAGGTTTTCACACACCTTCTCACTATCAGTCTGAACGTCGAGCCATGTAGTGATGTTACCGTTCTTGTCAGCCTTGCGGTCCCATAGCCATTCACCGCCATCTATCTGCACCTTGGTGTTGCCGAGAATGCAGGCATAGGTGCCTTCGTTCTTGGTATCCTTCTTGCCAAGCACCTGCTCAAGGGTCGACGATGCTGTAGACTGACCACTATTGTCGTCAGTCTTATCGTTGGTGATAGGAATATCGCCATAGCCACCACCAAAGATGTTGAGTCCGAGCATACCGCCTTCGACATGCACAAGAGTATTACCATCAACAACGCCATAGGCGCAACCACCATATACACGGTTCCATACCATAGGAGTGATACGCTCCATACCCGCCTCGTTGGTATTGGCAATATGCAGTATGGTATTACCATTTATTCGTCCTACCTTATTATATTCAGGAGCCTCAGCCTTCTTAAGACCCTTACCTCCAGCAAATATTTCACCAAAGATGTTACCGCCAACGATGTTGACAAACGACTTATAGTCTCTTGCCTCATAGCTTATAAAGTCACCGTTAGTTTGGTCGAAAGTAGAAATGCTCTTAGGCTTGTTGCCATAATACTCTACTTTATTTGTAAGAGTTATATACGAACCAATATTAGCCATATCGCCACCGCCATATACATTTCCATATACATGAGCGTCATCTGCCACTTCAACCTTTGTGGTTTCATAAACCTTAGCCACATTAGTGAAATAGGTATAAGTGCTGCTTGCATCTTTCTTAGGCTTCACGCCTGCACCGCCGCCGAATACATCGCCATAGATATTTCCACCTTTTACGTATACTTCGGTATTACCACCAATCTTACCAGTTTCGTTGTTGCTTGTAGATTCTGGGTCACCGAATCCACCACCATATACACGATGAATGAAAGTCTTGCCGTCTATTGTTACCTTGGCGTCTTTATCCACAGTACCTGCATATCCGCCTCCTAATACAGCCAAGATAGTGAAGTTAGGAATACCCTTCGAATTGTCGAAGACATTCATTTCGCCTTTAGCGCGTAGTGGAGTCTGCCCCTTAGACAGCTGTTCTGTGTCGTCTTCTATCTCAGCATCGTAAACACCATAGTCGCCCTCCACATTCACTGTCACATCGGTATTGCCTACAGTAGTGTTCAAACCATAGCCACCACCGAATACCGAGAAGTGTGGATTATTATTATCGTTGTATGCCGATTTCCATTCTGCAGTCTTTAGAAGCGAGAATGGAGTCATACCCTTTTGTATGTCAAGTGTAGCTTTGCCTGTTACTTTACATGCCAAGTTGCCACCACCATATATGTTATGAGGGTTTTTGAATCTTCCGTCAGCAAAGAATTGTGTTTTATTTGTATCCCATTCAATGAATTTATCGCCATTCCATTTCTTGTTCCAGATTACGTTGATAGAGAAGTTGTCTTCCTTATTTTTCTCATCATTTATCTGTACACCTTGGTCTTTAGCCAATGATACAAAGGTGTTGCCTGTTACATCGGCATAGGTATACAAATTCTCGCCAATGGCATTACCATTGTTGTCTGTTATTCTAGTTATTCTACCTTTACCGCCACCAAATATTTCGCCAGCAAAGTTGGCTGCATACATATTAATATGTGTGTCGCCTCCTACCTGTGACAAGTTGCCACCGCCATAGATATCGCCATATATATATGGAGCCACCTTGGTTGAGCCAAAGAATGTAAGGTTGGTATTACCCAATACTTTACCTACTTTCTCAGGATTCCATGTGTTGTTATTAATATTCCAGTCTGTTTTTGCACGCTTTATTCTACCATTACCGCCAGCAAACACGTCGGCTCTAATGTCAGCGCTGTCGCTAATAATAACGTTTGTTCCTTTCTCCACTACAGCCATGTCACCACCGCCATAGATATTATCGAAGAATGTACCACCATTAATTTTAACTGTAGACGAGCCATAGAGGCGTGCCATGTTTTCGAGAGTGTTGATGTTGTTTGAGTTTAAGAGTTTAGCATCTGCCACACCATATCCTCCACCAAATACAGGGCAATGGAATTTACCGCCATTAATGGTCAACTCTACGTTGCCATATATCTTGCCGAGGTCAGTATAGTCGCTTGGTGTACCATAAATCTTATTATTATCCTTTTTAGCATAGAAATAATCTGTTCCGCGTCCACCAGCGAAGATACCGTTTTTGCAATAGAATTCGCCACCATTGATGGTCATAGAAGCTACGGTTTCTCCTGCTTTTCCGTATATGTTTCCACCCACTTTACTTGGGATTCCTCTATGTGGCCAAAGGTCTAAGCTCATATATCCGCTACCGCCAGCATAGATGCCATCGATAGGTTTTGTAGAAGAACCGAAGATACCACCTTCGATAATGATGTTAGTACTTGTTTCTCTTGGGTCTATGTCGGTAAATGTTCGTGTGCTGCTGTTGTAACAATGATACAAGCAGAGCTTATCTTTGGCAGTAGCATATCCACCAAAGTTTATCACCGACTTTGTGTTAACATCATTCCAATATGGTATGCGAGTATCTGGTGTATGATTGTCATCATCTCCGATACCATTCATACCGCCAGCACCAGCACCATAGATGCCACTAAAAATCATGTCTTGATTACATTCTATTGGAATCAAGAATGTTCCGCCCTTGATAGTTATAGTGCTCTGTCCATAGAAAGGATTTTCTACTTCTTCATTATCTCCGAATCCACGACCTGCACTACCACCATAAATCTCAGTAATCTCTACTCGGCTATTGATATCTTTGGCTTGTTTATTGTTTTCAGATTGTGCAGGGTCTATAAGGATGTTGGCGCGACCCATAAAGGTGTTGTAAGGAGCATTATTATAATCATTGACATTTCGTTTTGCACCCAAAGAACCATTAACAACACGACCTATCTTTCCACTCTTGATTATGATGTCCACATCGCCCACCATAGCTCCCTCATGGTTGCCTGCAAGGATGACGGCTACATCAAGAGTTGGAGTCTTGTCACCGTTGCCCGATGTGTGTTTATCATTAAAATCTCTGTCTATATCAATATCTATGGTACATTTGATAGGCATATTTGGGCTACCCATTAGACCATTTATATTAGATTGAGTCTGACGTCCACCTACGCATATTGTAGAATAGTGTCCCGACTTAATCTTTATAGAAAAGCCTTCATGTCCATGTGGTAGCGATTCATCCATCTTTTTCAGATTATCTCCTTCCCAGAGATTACGAAAACGAGCATCGTCTTTAAAGCCACCAAAAATCTGGAATGACGTAGATTTAGCACCATAAATAGTACCATCTGCATCGAACATATCCTTGTAATTAATCATCTGTATACCTTCGCCCATCTCCAGGTTGTTGTATTGGCAATACAAGATATCATATTTATCACTAATAACATTGCTTCTCTCGAAGGTGATATATTGAAAACGAGTATCTCCATAAATAGGTAAGCTTTCATCTCTATTACCTCCTCCTTTCATCTGCATAACTCCATGATAATCTACATCGTTCCAACTACCCGTTATGGTTGCATTCTTAAAGAAAGGAGAAGTACTCTTCTTATTCTCCCAGTCAGAACTGCTATAGAAAGTTACAGATGTGAAGCCGTTGCTACTATTGTTAGTAACATAATAATCACTTCTTCCCATCAGCACGATGATGTTATCAGCCCATGTACCTTCCTTTGCCAGCTTGGAATAAGCACCATTCCAGGTCTTCACTGCTGTCTCTGGAGTTAAACCATCATTGTCGTCGTTTCCTGCATTGTATGTTGTCGAGCCTACAGTTACTCCTGCAGGGCATATATATATCACGCTCTTTACATAAACCAGCCAATTGTCTAATAACACAATCCCATCTTGGCTTTTTACAACAACGTGGCATTTCAATTTATCATTCTTGTCAAGCTTACTCTTATCATAAGTAGAGGTTGTGCTTACAGGACGCTCTTCATCATCATTCTTTACCCAAGAGTAGGTGATATTGAGATAATCGTTATTGTTCCAAATGTTGTTAGTAACACTTACAGAGATGGTATTTTCTCCACTATTGCTTATCAGCTTAGCCTCCACTCTCACCGCTTCTATCTTGATGATACCAGAGCGTGAGCTACCATCCGCCAATTCTGCATACACATATTGGTCGTAGTCTTTTCTTGGAAGGGTAAACGGATTGGAGGCTGTATCCTTGTTCTGCAACTCCCAGATTTTTTTGTCGGCAGAGGTATACCAGAAATACTTCTCGTTTGCTGCATTGCCTTTTACTGTTTCTGCTGTTATTTCTGCATTAAAACCTCGTTTCACAGTGAGTCTTGTAAAACTGAATTTGAAGCCTATACTGTTGATATAGGTCCACACGTTCTTGCCATCGATATTTTTTTCTGCTATATATGAGTTGCAGTTTTCGGCAAAGATGTTAGCAAAGTCTGAAAGAGGCTGCTTTGTACCATAGTTCACAACGTTGGATGTTGTCACGCTAACAGACTCGGTATAATACCATGTTGATGAAGTGCTGGTAATATTGTTATTATTAGCATTATTACCAATCACTCCACCTACATAGCAGTTGTTACTGTTGATGGTTGTTTCTATCGATCCATGTACATAGATATTAGTAAGCGGAATGGCATACGAACTACTGGTCTTTGGTGCGCCATAGCGTCCTATGCCTTCGGCCATATAGCATTTATCGCTAAGCGTAGCATTGCTTAACATCTTTATCTCTACCTGAGCCGAAAGATTGAATAGTCGGGTTATATGGTTGTCTTCAAGATTACCAATGATACCACCAACTCTGAATTGTTTTCTTTTGTAGCTCTCGTTGTTATCTGTAATGACGCTGTTGCGAACGATGATATTGCTTACTTCTGAATATCCTGTAGTAAGTACCTCACCAACCAGTACGGCGACATTGCCGCTTTTTTCTGTTTGGTTAGTATTAGGCTCTTTTTCTATCAGGGCACGGTCCATGACGAGGTTGGTAATTCTACAGAAGTTTGCCTCATTGTCTGCTGTTCCTTTGATAGCTGAGAACAATCCCCATGTACTCCAACCATTGTTTGTGTCTGTCCATAATATACGCATGTTGTCGATGGAATATCCATCGCCATCAAACTTGCCATTGAAGTATTTTTCTTCATAGTTTGTTGAGCCGATAGGTATCCATAGAGCTTTGTCGAGATTTATATCATTACTCAGCTTGAAGTATTTGCCAGCTGTTGCTGTTCCTTTATTCACGTCATAAGCCAACTTTGCCAGTTCCAAGTCGTTGCTGATGATATATGGATCTGTCTCACTACCAGAACCTTGTGCATAGCTGTCGGCATAGAGGTCGATAGAATAATATTTAGGATTGATAACAAAGTTTTTGGTCATAATCACCTCTTGAGTCTTGCTATCAGTAATAGTTACCACACCTACGCGTTTCTTATTACTAAGCTCAAGACTGATACTTTTGCCACCCTTTGCAGGAGTAATCTCTTTATTGTCTACTTTCCATGTATAGGTATAATCTGTTTCTGGTGAAATTCCTTCTATGCTGAACGATACATTATAATCATTGCGATTATAGTTCTCTACAACATAAACATCCAGATTATTATTCATAGAGATGTTATTGTTGTTGAAATACCATGCAGTCTTTTCTTCAGTAAGATTATTTTTCGTGATAAACTCATTGGCAATCTTTGCAAATTCACCTTTGAAGGCTGCATCAGTCTTCTGGTTTCCCAGGTTCTTTCCACCAGTTACGTCCTGGGTATAATACCATGTAGAAGCATATTTATTGGCATTACCTTGGTTTTGGCAACCTGCAGTTATGCCACCTTTGTTGATGTTGGTACTTGTATTATTGATATTAAGCTCATTGCCAAAGAGATAGATGTTGGTAGGCTCTATGATATTACCGCCTCCATTCATGTCATAGCTGAAGCGACCGAAACCTTGGGCTATGTGGAACTTATTGTTATGCACGCTTGTATTCTTCAGCATATTTATCTGTGTATCAGCTGCTATGTTGAAGATTCTGAAAGTTTCGTTCTTACCGTCGGTCTGTACATTTCCTGATATACCGCCAATTTTGCTTTCATTGTTAATCTCGTAAGTTTCGTCGTTATCCTTTATTTCTGAGCCGCGGATAATGATGTTGCTGAGTTCTGTATTGCCGTATATCTCACCAGCTACTACGCCCACGTTATAACCGGGACCATAAGGTTTGAATCCTGGTTTCTTTTCTACCACGGCATTCTCGATGATGAGGTTTGTTACGGTAGTAAGGTTAGTGCTGCTTGCACCTTGGAGTGTAGAGAAGAGTCCCCATGCACTCCATGCATCAGTTCCTTCCCATTGTATATGCATATTCTTGATGACATGACCATTGCCATCAAACTTTCCGAAAAACAAACGGTTGTTGCCATTGCCATTGCCGTAGTTGTAGTATTTACCGATTGGCATCCAGATACCGCCACTCAGGTCGATATCGGCAGTAAGCTTAAAGTATTTGCCAAGGAAAGCCTGCGATGTGTTACCATTGTTTACATCGCGTGCCAACTTAGCCAACTCCATGTCGTTGCTGATAAGATATGGGTCGTTCTTTGTTCCAGAACCGCCAGCATAGTTCTGGGCATAACGGTCTATAGAGTATGTTTGTCCCCATATCTCTTGAGTAGACATGAGGAGTATGGTCAGAATGCCAAACAGCATTTTGATTATTCTTTTTGAGGTATATGTTGTTTGTCGCATCATAGCTTCAATTTCCAAGTTTCATTGTTTTCCTTTTTTCAGATAGCTTTCATGGCTATTGTATCAGTAGTCGTCCTGTATAGGCATCTTGGTCAGCTATCACGTAGAGGTAGCGTGGCTGTATAAGTATAGTTATCGGACTTATTTGTGCTGTTTTGCCTGTGGTAAGGCTACTGAAATTTGTCTTGTTCAGCAGTATGGTTGAAGTAACATCCTTTCTTGTTATCACTTCCTTTTGGTTTTCGTCCATAAACACCACATCGTAGGTTACGGTGATCATTGGTTCGAATTTGCTGTAAGGGATAGTGTAGAATGTTTCTCCCCATTGAGTTGTGCCAGCGGCTGTCACGAGTGCTGTCTTGTTGGTATCGTCGTAGGCTGCTGTGCCTTGCGATTTATAGGGTAGGGCGCTTGTTGCCGTAGCAGTCTTTATATCTGTCCATTGTATGGCTGCAGCAGTCCATTTGTCTGTAGCAGACCATGTGTATGTGCGGTTATAAGTGCCTGCAACGGCTATTTCGCCAGAGAAGTTTACGCTCTTTATGCGGAACTGCCTAATGGCATTCATCTTTGAGTCGAGGGTGAAGTGTAGGGTATAGCCAGCAAGAGTCTGGTCGAAACGGAATTTCACCACACGCTCAAAGGCTGGGTCTTTCATGTCTTTGTTTATAGGTTTCTCGCATACCACGGGTGCATCCTTGGTGTCGTAGAGGAAAGGAGCAGCGTTAGGCATGGTGAAAGGTACAGAGAGCGTGTAAGTGTTTGCTGCAGTGCGTGTCACCTTTGCACCTGCTGTCTGTGGCATATATGCAAAGAAATCTAAGGCTGTTGCGCTTTGATAGCTGTCCCAACGCTTCTTGGTTGAGTTTTTCCATGTCTTTGTAGTGGCATCGTAGCTCACGATTTCGTTGTTGAAGATGAGGTTTGGCTGCGAAGCATCTGTTGGGGTAAGGTTTGTGCATGAAGCAATATCGTAGTAGCCGAAAGCTCCCATTGTGGCAGGATGTCTGTCGGGGTTGTAGTCTTCGTAAGGCTCGGCACGAGTTATGAGCTTCTGAGTTTGAGCAGAGAAGGTGATATAGTCGTAGCTGTCTGGGTGCTGTATAGGCATGTCGTTGCTCTCGCAAGCGGTGAGGATTGCGAGGATGATGGCGATGCTTGTTATTGATGATATTGATAGCAATTGCTTCATGTTGTTATTATTTATTGCGTGCGCGCGAAGATTAAAGCGAGCACGAAGGAATCGTGCACGCACAAGGAGGAAGGGGCGAGGGCTGCTTGCAGGAGGCTTATTGATAGGGGGCTACCAGCCAGCGGTGCCGCTACCTTGGTTTTCTATATTTGTGCCAGGTCGCCATTCTTCTACCTGTAGGTTGGAGAATGCGATGATGGTGCCAGCTTCGGTAATCTTGAAGATATATGTATATTGATATCCCGCCTTCCATTGCATGAATTCTTCAGGCACGGTAGTCGAGATAGGGTTTCCGTCTATTGTTGCTGATATGGTATACGGTCCCTGGTTAAATGGAATCATGCTCATTGGTGGCACATAATACCATTTGCCATATAGCTTGGGGTCGTTGAGTATATGGATGGCGTCGCTCTCTTCTTCGTAGGGGGTGGAGAAGATAAGCGCACCGGTAGAAGCTTCTGTAGAGCCTTCTGAGGTTGATGGCGACCATGAGAACGTAGGTGTTTGGCTCGATGGCTTGCCAGTAATAGGGTAGGTGGCTACGATGTTGCCACGTAGAGGTGTTGTTGCCGATGAAGGATCGGCAATGAAGCGAGAATCACAGAACTGGATGTCGCTGATATCTATTGATTTAGTATTCTTGGGGTACGTGAATTTAAATCTGACTTTTGCTATTATAGGAGCGAAGGTCAGGGTTACGCAGTTGCCATACGAACTATTATTATACCATAGCTCGCTGATGTATGGTATGCTTTTGGCTGTAGCCTGATCGGAGTAGGCAAAGGGGAAAGAGATAGATTTGCTCTCGCCTGCTGTTCCAGTAGCTGTCGTTGTAGCCTTTGCATCAAAGGGACTATATCCGAAGAAACGATAGCTGGTAGCGGAATAATCCCAGAATTTTATTGATTGCTCAGAGGATAGGTTTGGGTTGTTGATGCCTACATATTCCCATCCTGTAGTGTTGGTAGCTGTTGAGCCTGTAGACGCAGCGGAGTATTCCACCTTATATCCATCCATCACAAGTTGTGGCGATGATGGACCAGCAGCATCAGTAGCCGTTGTCTTGTATCCCCACACACGGAAGGTGTTGAAGAGAGTCTCTAAGCCAGATGTGGCACGAGAGATTGGTGCATCCTGCCATGTACCGTTGTTGCCACCAAAGGCTATGCCTTTAGATTCGGGCACAAAAGGTTCGTCTTGCTCTGATGAGCAAGAATATAAGCATATTGCTAATGCCACTATGGTAAGAATGCGGATATACATTATTATATATAGGTGATTGATATTTGCGGATAACCGGATGGAACAAAAAATGCTCCATCCGGTTTATATGAATTAGGGGATAATGCTGATTAAGGGACTACAGTTGTTGCTGCTTTTACATATACAACCTTGTATTTGTAAGTATCAGCTGCATACTTGTACTGGATAGCGTACCATCCTGCTGCATCAGGAGTGAAGGTCAAGTACTTATTAGCATCAAGAGTAACATTGCCTACAGTAGTGTCTGTTGTAGGAACTTCTGTTGAAGTAACCTTGTTTGCGTCCTTGATTTCATCCTTAGCAATAGCTTTAATCTGGAGATCAGCCTCTGTTCTTTCCTTAGAAAGTTTATAAACCTGAACATTGCCAATTTCTGTGCTATTAGTCTTAAGCTCATTAAGTGTACCATCTGTTTCATTTGCAACAGTAGCATAAATAGCCTTGCCAGTCTTATACTCGATAGTGTCGCCTACTACAGAACCATCCTGATATGTTGTGATAGAAGGAGTTGCAACGGTTGTTGTAGAACCCTGTTCTACCTCCTGTACTACAGCATCGAATGTGATAGGATAGAGGCCTGCTGGATCGGTAGAGCCTGGAGTACCTGTTGTACCATTAGTATTGTCAGAAATCCTAAAGAGATAGGTATAGCGAGTATTAGCCTCCCACTTGCTGAATGCTGCAGGGATAGCTGCTGTAGCACCTTTAACATTGATTACTTCGCCAGAATGATCATCTGCAGTCAAAGTATAGTCACACTTAATCAAGATTGCTGATGCATTTGTTAAAGCAGGAGTAGGCAATACGGTGAAGTAGCCTGTTGCTGTAGCCATATCTTTGTCTGTACCATAGAGATGTTCTACTTGAGCTGTGGATGTATTTTCCAGAGCGCCTAACTTACCTGCATACCAGTTCTTGCTCTTTTTAAGATTGGTATTATCTGTATATGCAAAGGTGTATGAAGGCGTAGCTGTTGTCCAATCATAAGTGACTTTACCACTGACATTGGTTCCTCCTACAAAGTAGCCTTCTGTATCAGATGTAAGGATGACGTTATTGCTTGTAGCACTTGAACCATCAGCTTCATAGAATTTTATGTCTGTAATTGTGTATCCAGGGATAGTCTCGTAAAAACCTACACGAACCATTGACTGCTGTCGCTGGAAATTAAAGGTGACAGTTTTTTTGTAGTCGTTGTTGTCCTTTTTTGCCTTTACTGGATCTGCTATATATACAGGATTTGCTTCGAGTGCAGGACCTGCTTCGTTCGCATAGATATGACCTGCGAGTTTACTAACGGTAGCTTCTGTAATTTTAGTACCAGAAGTAGCATCATACGGTGTCTTGTATTCGAAAGCGTCAATTGGTGAACCTGCAACAAAGTTATACTCAGAAGCTGAGTAGTCCCAATACTTAATAGTTTGATCTTCTGGACCATTCAACGTGATATTTCCTGTACCAAGACCTGTGGTACCTGTCTTACCTACATACTCCCAACCATTAGTGTTTGAGGTAGTGTTCTTATCTGCTACATCCCAAACGCTGTAATTTACGAATACTCTTTGCCAGAAGCCGTTTACATTTTTTACACCATACACCTTGAACTGTCCATCGAGCTTTTTTACATATGTTCCCTCGTTCGATGTAGCACGTGTAATCTTACCTGCATCACCACCAAAGTTGATAGCAGTTGTAGCATTCTGTACGTTTCCTGGATTCTCTCCGAGGAAGTCGTCGCTTGAGCAGCTGGCGAGAGCCAATGCTGAAGCTGCAAAAATTAAATACTTTTTCATAAGTAAAATGTTTATAATTAATAATTGAGTTGTTTATATTTAGTTTTACTAAATG
>ERZ1026888.1021-NODE-1021-length-13382-cov-6.688227_pt1 | contig 13382 bp, 6 predicted proteins | sample MGYA00380174_ERZ1026888 | MGnify/ENA primary metagenome ERZ1026888 (study PRJEB33269, sample SAMEA4719810) | human gut metagenome | biome: human-associated habitat; feature: organic feature; material: feces | place: Cameroon | collected 2013-10 ...
ATAGATTTTTTTGATTATATCAGCTCTTAACGAAAGGTTTTTATCAAATGCAAAAATTATATAATAAGGACTTACATCTTCTAATTCATCATCCTTCATATTCATTCTTGACTCAAATTCAGCATCGAGATATGAAGAAACATCCTTAATGTCATCAAAGTCTTTTGCTAAAAATCTAAATGATTTATCATCGTTCCAAATATGAGGCAACCACTTTACATAATCAAATTTATTTGTATCTTTTTCATTGAGTATAAATACAAGTTTAACCTCATCATAGCTGTATAGTGAGGCAAGCTGTAAGATTAATCCATTTGCAAATTTAATTGCATTACTTCTGTCACCTATAACACCGGTAACGTTATTCTCAAGCAATGAAACAGAAATCGGAACATTTTCAATAACATGCGGTGCTTCACACAAATCAAGCAATTGTTCCTCAAGTTCATCTCTTTCTATTTCAAACTTTCTTTCCGGATATTGAACATCAATATCCATTGCCACTGTGCCTTTTCCGACATTTATTTTCAAGAAATCGTTTTGACCGAACGAACGATCCCACAATTTTCTGCTTGTATTAATAATTCTGTTTTCGCACTCTTTAATATCAACACTGTTTTCAAGCAAAATCTGCTTTTGTTTTTCACATTCCTCGTTAAACGAGCTTTTTATTCTTTCCAGATATTCTTTATATTTTTCTTGTCTCAGATTTTCTTTCTGTGTTTTTTTCTTTTTTTCATATTTTTTTGAAATAATCGGCCACAATACCGTTCCTAAAAGCATAAAGCCTGAAGTCACGGCAGACATAAAGTTACCTTGCATAACACCGTAAACAGCAGTTGCCATAGATGCCATTCCCATTGTCATTGAAGGTCCTATTGCCATCATTATAGGCATTTCTTCACCAAGCTGATTTTGCGGCGGTGCATCAATTTTAAATACTGCAGTTTCAATATCTCTTTTAAATCTTGGGGATCTATAAAAAAATTCTTCCTCTACATCATCAAAATCAAAATCATCATCATCTGCAGAATCTGCCTTCTGTGGAACATAACTAATTAACAACGACGTATTTACGTTCACGCTGTTATCGGGATTGTTAATAGCAATCATACTATTACCTACAATGATAATAGTACCCATTATGTAAATCACATCTCCGAAATTCAAAGAACTTGATTTAACTCTTCTTCCATTTACAAACGTTCCGTTAGAGCTATCGTTGTCAACAATAGACCATTTACCGTTTTTAAATGTCAATTTTGCATGATCACTTGAAACATAGTTGTTATTAATAACAATAGAGTTATTAGATTTTCTTCCAATATCTAATGACACATCGTTTTTAAACAGATATTTTTTAAATTCAACTCTGTCATCTGTACTCGGTTCAACAAACACGAAACATTTTTCATGAGATTTTCTGCTTTTTAAGTTGTAAATGCTCATATCTTTAATTTCACAAGCATCTACTTCTTGCTTGTTATCAACAATCACAACTTGCTTTGTAGTTTTTAAAATCCATTTCTCGTCAACACCTTCAATATTTACTCTTATACCCGAATCAGAAATCAATGAATATTGTCCTCTGATTTTTTCAGGAAGAGTCAAAGAAAGCATTGTATTTTTGTTAAATAATGATGCTATCATACGCAAGCCCCTTTTATATTAAAATCAAAATTATAAGTTCTCGAAGAAAGCTCATAATTTTGGCTTTAATCAATCACAGTCGGTGCGGCGACAAGACGCACCGACTGCTTTTAAATCAATGATTATTTATTCTTTTTTGAATTTTTATAATCTTCTGTTGCCTTTTCTTCCCTCTTACGAAGCTTTGTTGCAACAGCAAAACCGCATACGCCGATTGCAACGGCAATTGCTGCAATGCTGCACCAGAAAAGGACTGTGTGAGCATACCAACGAGTGAATGGGTTTGTTGATACGGTAATAGTTGAGTTAAATTCGAGTGATGATGAATCGAAATTAACTGCTTTATTATTTGAATCACCTGTATCTGTAACATTGCCTGCAAGGTCTGTGATAACAAATCTTACATTTTCCTTAGAACACTCGCCGATTGTGAACTTGCCATTATAACTTGTTACGTCCTCTATATAGCCTGCTGCATTTTCTTCCTTTGAATCCTTGCTTCTGATACGGTCAACAGAGTCAATACCGTTTTCGTTTACATAATAAACGTCAATGCTCTTAATACCGATAGAATCAAAGATTTCATAGCTTACATCAAGCTTTGTTGCATTAACAACTGACTTCTCAAGACCCGAAACACTCTTAAGAGACGGTGCGGTCGTGTCAAGTCTAAAAATAACATCGGCATCTTTATAATTGATATTTTCAGATTTATTTCCCACTTCATCCTCGGAAGCAATATAAATCTTATAAATACCGTCAATTGCCTTGCCGTTATCATCTGTAAACAAATCTTTACTGATTGTGTAATTATACTGATACCAGCCGCTTTGACCGATTTGAACAGTGCTGTTTACCACCGGATTAACCGTAAGCTGACCGTCACCGAATTCTACCGGCGAGCCGTCACGGGTAACAACAACTTCAAGTGTGCCCTTTACAAGCTTATCAGGGTTATATTCGGTGATGACAAGATTGTTATCAATTGACTGAACGTAAGAATTGTTCAAATCATTTACCAAATACTTATTCAAAGCATATACAGAGCCGAAGCGATTTACCGTAAACTTAACTGTTTGGCTTGACTTGTTACCTGCCTTATCGGAAATATTTACAGAAAGGGTATAAATACCGTCATTTTCCTGAAGCTTCTTAAAAGTTTCCTCATTAGCTGTGAACGAGCCGCCCTTTGCATTTTTGGAAATCTTAATAAAGTCGCTTGTAACGTCTTTATTAATTTCGTTCTTTCTTGTTCTCAAAAGTTTAATTTCACTGTTTGCGATATTGATATCGTTAAATGAAATTGAAGGAAGCACTGAGCCTTTATACGACTTTCCGTTTTCAACGCCCTTAATCGAAGGCTTAGCAATTGTTGTATCAACGGTGAAGTCCTTAGCGGCAGTACCGCTAAACTTAACGTCCTTATCCTTATTGCCTGCCTTGTCGATTACCTGCATATCAAAGGTGTAATCGCCGTCTGCATTATATTTGATAGTAGCAGTATAAGTATTGCCCTTTCTTCTCCAAGAGGAAACAGTAGGCTCGGCGATATTTGAGCCGTCTTTAGTGGATGTTCTCTTATAAATAATTCTGCTTGCAGCTGTAGAGAAGTTATGCTCAACTACCGTAATAGTTGCCGTACGGTAAGCGTTGAAATACTTGTCGTTAGCGGCAGTATTATTATCGTAGCTTACAGATACAACAGGGTTTGTATTATCAACAGTAAATGCGATATCAATTGCTCTGTCGGCATCGTTTTGAGCTGTATATTCCGCCGTCTTATCACTGCTGAATTTAACGTTTTTATTATCCGACTTATAATTTACGCTCTCGGCATTTGCAATATGAGAAGTAATATCCGAAGCGCTTACCTTGAAGTTGTAATCACCGTCTGCAGTGAACTTGGTTGTCATTTTATAAACAAAACATTCTCTGCCGTCGATAACTTGAGTGCCGACGTACTTAAACTTAGGCTTAGGAGATACGTTAGTCTGTTTATTGTTATCGTCTGTACGCTTAACGTCAAATACTACGTCTGACTGAGAGAAGTTACGCTCGTAAACATAGATATCCGCTTCTCTTGAGCCCTTGAAATAACCGTTAAATTCTTTATCGTCATTTTCGTTCATTTGAACTGCAATTTTAGGAGCGGTCTTATCAATAGAGAGTGTTTGAACAACGTCCTTTGTAACATTGCCTGCTCTGTCGGTAAGGGTGAATTTAATTTGGATATTATTGCTGTCGTTTGAAACCTTGATCGTGTTCTTCAAATTAACAATAAGATTTGTATTAGCCTCACCTGTTGCCACCCAATCGCCGAGGCAGTCGTCACTATAGCCCTTCTTTGCTACAGAGGTAACCTTGCCGTTATTATCAACGGTAACTTTACCTGCCTGCTTCTTATCGTCAAACGGAGAAACGATTTCCCAATCAATTTGTCTGATACCTGAATATGTATCTGCAATTTCAACATCAACGGTAGTATCTGCGCCGTAAAGGTTATTGCCGTTTTCATCCTTAATATCGGCACCGTTTGAATCCTTGCTGTCCTTTAAGGTATACTTGATTGCACTTGTCTGAGTATGAAGGTCAGGGCTTTCGATTACTGCGCCGTTCGGCTTTGAAAATGTGTCAGGAGTATGACCTACATTATCGCAAGCCTTAGCATAAATCTGACCCTTGAAGTTAGCCTTTACAGTAAATGTAATTTGGTTATCCTTATTTACAGGCTCTGTTTTTACTTCACTCTTTACGCCGTCCTTATCAACAGTGTAATATGTGATAGATTTAACGCCTGAGGACGGCACTTTTGGTGCACCGTCGTCTGCTGTTACTGTAACCTCTGTATCCTTAATGAAGTAATAGCCATAAGAGGTTTCCTCAACAGGAGCGGTATTTGCACTTTCAACAGACTTATCAAATGCGTAGCCCTTCGCCGTGAATTTGAAATCGGTAACAGACGGGATTGAGCTGTCCTTATAGATTGTCTTTGTAACAGAAATCATATCGTTGCCGGCATTATCTGTTGCGTCAACCTTGATTGTATATGAACCGTCTGAGTTTGCCTTAAGCGTTGAAGTATTAAGAGTTAATGAAATTTTATCGGTTTTAGTGTCTGTATTAGTGTCTGTATAAGTTTGCTTAATTTCATTGCCTTCTGCATCGACAGTTATCGGCTCAAATTTATCGCCTACCTTTTGGCTTAATAAAATGCTTGCAATACCTGAACAGGAGCCGTTATCCTCAGGGTCGCAAATGTCAATTTTCAAATCAACATCGCCCGGATACCAATCGTTGCTGTCACCTGTTGCGCTGTTTTTATCCTGTGCCGGAGTTGGGCAAGTAATTGACGCTTCGGGAGCAACAGTTTCAATCATAAGCTTTTCTGTCTTGATATTTGAATTGCCTGTTGTGGCGGGAGCAAACTTTTCGGTTTCATTTTCAACGTTATCGACTGCCTTTGCAGCAAGTAAAACGTCTAAATACGTTTTGCCTTTTTCTGTTTCAACAACGTCTTTTGGAAGAGTAAATGTTGCGGTGTAAGTGCCGTCATCAGTGTTTTTATTTTCAGCGCTCATACTTTCAGTACCGAGAATCTTATATTCGGCAGAAGTGTTTGTTGCATCCTTGCCGTAAAGAGTAATGCTCTTAATACCTGCCGAAGCATTTTTATCCTCAGCAGTTACGCTAACCTCAACCGTTGTATTTGAATATGTACCAAAGGTTAAGATATGAAGAAGTTTATCCTTAAAGGATTCGCTTTTGTTGAATTCAAATTTTGTAATTTGAGGTTTTGTTTTATCAATATAAAGCTTATCGTTTATGCTTGTATCATTTGATTTGCCTGAAACATTAGTTACTTTTACCTCAAGTTTATTTTGACCTGTTTTTGTTTTTAAAGCAGTATTGATATAAATTGTTTTTTCGGTTTCTTTAGTTTCCGAAAAATCAATATTAATATCATTTTCATCTTTCTTTTCAGAAATCTTTAAGTCGTTATTATCCGAATCCTTTACAGTATCAATTTTCTTTCCGTTTAATATAACTTCAATGTATTTAATACCGTTTTTACCCTTATCCTTTAAATCGACTTTAAAATCAGCGTCACCGTTAAACCAAACGATACCGTTTTCGGCATCATATCTTTTTAAATTCTCCTTCTTGTTATCGGCAATTGTTATAGTTGCTGACGGAGTTTCATTTGAAATAGTAACCGAATCACTCTTAACGTTTGATTTAACAGAGGTTGGATAAGTTATTTCGCTTACATTACCAGCATTATCTGTTACGGTTGCAGAAACCGGTGTTTTATCGGCTGAGGTAATTTTAAATTCAGCTTTACCGTCTATTACAGATCTGGTTTCGCCGTTAAAAGTAATTTCTTTAGCACCTGATTGCACATTGCCACTATCGGAAGCTGTAATTGTAACCGTAATAGCATCGCTTGCGTATGTACCGTGTGTGCAAGCATTAAGAGTTTTTGACGAAAATTCAAAACTGTCAATTGTCGGTGCAGTTGTATCAACATTAATTTCTACGCTTGTTGATGACGGGTTACCAACCTTGTCCTTAGCCCAAATGTAATAATTGCCATTAAATTCTCCATCGGTTGTTGTAAATGAAGCCTTGCCGGAAGCAGAATCAAATGTTGCCTTTTTTGCCTTTGTAATATCATTTTCAGTACCGTAATAAACAGAATCAACACCTGCTATATTATCGGACACGTAAAAAGAAACATTATAAGCCTTATTATAATATTCTTGGTCAGGAGTTTTTTTGATATTTGTGATTTCAGGACCGGTTGAATCAACTACAAACTCGATATTTGCAGAATACGTTTTATCCCAACCGCCAACAAATTTATTGGTTGAAATTTGAATATCGTTAATTACTTTTGTTTTATTGTATGTTATTGTTGATTTGGGAAGTTCTCCATTCACTTTGACTCTATAATACGGGTCAACAGGAGTTATAGTAACACTTCCGCCTTTGCCAACAATATACTTATTGCCGATTACAACAGGAGTTTCGGAAAATGAAATAGTACAATAATCGTTTTTCAAAACATCATCAACGTCTACCTTTTCAATTTCCTTAAAGTTTGCCTCTACCGTAACGTCGGATGTAATCTTAGAAATTGTATATTTATAAACGTTTTCAGTTTCAGTCAAATTATCAACAACCGAACCATTGACTTTAACTGTATCAATATCATAGCCCTTATCAGGTGTGATTGTAATAACAGTGCTGCCGTTATAATCCACAGTAGCAGGGCTTGCTTTCGCTGTTCCGTTTTCGCCTGAATTTACAGTTACATTAAATGTATCTAAAGCAAAAACAACTGTAATAGTAGTTTTTGTTTTATCAAAAGTATATTCAGGTGAACTATGAGTATCGTTGTTGAAAGACGTAATTAATTCTTCATCGCCAACCTTAAATGATTCAATATGATATTTTTTTTCATCCGACACTACTGCCTGAATAGTTTGTCCTTTTAAAAGCTTCCTTGATTCGCTTAAAGGAGTTTCATCAGAGCCGTTAGCAACTGTAACAGTACCTGCTGTAGAAACAGATGTACCGTCTTTAATTACAACTTTACCTGTTTTTGAAATATTGAATGTAACCTCAATTTCATCTAAAACAAAACTTACACTTACAGAATGTTTTTCTGTAACATTTTTAAGTGAATCAACATTTGAAAGGTCATAGCTATTCTGACCCTTGGCGTCATCAATTTCTTTGCCGTCAACTGTCAAAGTTTCAATAACATAATTTTCATTGGCTGTTGCAACAATTGTGTCTTTTTGAAGGTCCTTGCCGTAATCAACCATAGTGTTATCGCCGGTAATTTTACCGCCGGCTGTGGTTACTTTTGCTGAAATGCCAAACTGCTTTAGAGAAAGCTTTTCGTCGCCGAAATTCTCATCATGAGAAGCATTGACAGTCTTTTTAACCTCGTTGTACTGCTTATCAACATCAAATTTAACGCTATACTCAACGTCCTTATAAACGTCAAAGCTGTATTTGCCGTTATCGTCTGTATTACCGTCGAATGAAATATCGGTAAAGCCTACAGGAGAATAAGTGAATTCAAGATTTTTAACGGGATTGTCGCTTTCATCTACAATTCTGCCGGATACCTTAACCGTATTGACTGCCGTCAAATCTGTATTACTTAATGTAAATGAAGTATCGCTTGGCACAAAATTATCATTATGATAATCCCCGAAACCGTACAATTTTGTAATTTTCAAATCGTATGCAGTTTCATCATCAAGATTATCAAATTTTGCCTTACCTTTTTTCATCTCTTGCGTAAACTTATTTTCCGCATTGTTTTTATCTGTCAACGTAACAGTACCGGAATAGTTATAATCTGCAATAGATATAACATATTCGTTTTTAATTGCAGCAAAAACAGATGCAAAGCCTACAGGCAATGTTCCGATAACAAGAACCACCGCCAAAAGGATTGCAACAAGCTTTTTGCTGACTAACTTTTTATTAACCATATTTATTACCTCCTCTTCTTAAATTTATGGTTTAAATTGTTTCATTCGTATGAATCAAAACAATACTTTTAATAACTTTAAATCCGTCTATCTTAGCATTTTGGCTAACGTTCGGCTGAGCCTCTGCGTTGCTCAAAACGGTTGTTTCATCATCTGCAAGAAGCTCGGTAGCCTCAGAATTATTACTGAGAGGAACTGTTGCGTTTGAATTATTGTTTTGAGGCAAAGGCGCAGTTGCATTATCGTCATAAACGCCTTTTCTAAGAGGAACTGTTGCATCTGGATCAGCTTTTTTAGCTGCGTTTTTCTCTGCATTTTTTTCAGCCTTTGAAGTTTTAGACTTTCCCTCAATCTTATCGGTCAAAGTGCCTCGTTCAATCGCTGACGGTGACGGACGGTGAGCCTTATTGCCTGTTTTATCGTTTTTATCTCTCATTTGGGCAATGGATTTTCTCGCCGTTCTGCCGCTGAGTTCTCCTATAACTTGAGGAATGTTAAACCTGATAAACGCATATATCGCCACAAGAAGTGAAACTGCAGCAATAACGAAAAAAACAATTGAAACTGTATTTATTGTCATTATTATTGCTCCCTTCCTGCCGAATTTGCGACATTTTCATATGCTCTTTCAATATTCTTTGTATAATCCTTATACGCTTTTAGCACCTTTTGCTGAAGTTTTTCATTAATATCCGAGGAAGCGTCAATCTTTTGTGCATTATTATTTATACTGTCAAAAATCTCAATTACGGTGTTCTTATCAATTCCGTTTTTTGCAAATGACGTTCTGTAATCGTTCAAGAGATTTTCAAATTGATAATAAAGAGTAAGCTCGACATAAACCTGATTTTTGCTAAACTGATAGCCCTTATCAAGATTATCACCTGTCACGCAATACTTAATGCTTTTAACAAGTTTTTTATAATCCTCGTCTGTAGCCTGATTTCCGTTATTGTTATTTACAAAATCGTTATAGAACTTACAAATTTGGTTAAAGCTGTTTGCGATATTGTAATAGCTTGAACTTTCGCCCATCTCCACAACATATTCAAAATATTTTTCAGCACTCAAAGCAGCTTCCAGTTTAGAACCGCTATCGCTTTGATAGAGGTTAAAAATCGCATATCCCGTTTCAAAGCAAAGTTTATCATAATCGCCGCTGAGCTTTAATTTATCTTGATTTTCGCCGAATTCTTTACTGAATGTATTAATATCGTATGTAACTTCTTTATCCTCGCTGTCCTTTGTTTTGCAAGAAAGAAGTTTACCGGCGTCGGTACTTTTTTCAATATATTTCAAATAAGCGTCGGTTTTTGTACCGTCAAGTTCTATTGCTTTAAAGCAATTTTCAGCAGTAGTGTCGGCATCAACGGAAGTATCAATCAAACCGTTTGAAGTAACATATTTTTCATAATTGTTTACGTCTGTTTTATGCTTAACTGCCATTCCTACAACACCGGCGATTGCCATAATAATTGCAAGAGCCAAAGAAATAATAAAAATTGCAAGTTTACGCTTTTGCTTTTTCTTATAATCAATACCGATAAGCTCATAATGTTCAAGGTCATACATAAGCTCATTACAGTTTTGGTAACGGTCATTGGGATCCATTTGAACACATTTATCAATAATGATTTCTAAGCCGTCGGAAAGTTCCGGATTCCACTGCCTGATAGGAACATAATCGTTCTTTTTCGGATCAACGCCTGTTACAAGGTGATGCATAGTCATACCGAGAGCATATATATCCGACCTCGGATCTGTTTGACGTGAGCCAAACTGCTCCGGCGGTGCATATCCCTTAGTGCCGAGAATAGTTGTATCGGCAAGGTTTTGCTCCTTATACTCGCGTGAAATACCAAAATCTATAATCTTAAGATTACCCTCAGGTTTTAGCATAATATTTGCCGGCTTCATATCACGGTAAATAATCGGCGGCTTTTGGGAATGAAGATAAGCGAGTGTATCGCAAATTTGCTTAGCCCAATCGATTACAACTTCTTCGGACTGAGCACCCCATTCCTCAAGCACCTTATCAAGCGACTCTCCCTCTACATAGTCCATAACTATATAAATTTGAGGATCGTCCTCTTTATCGATAATGTCTACAATTCTCGGGATAGCCGGATGATCAAGCCTTTTCATAAGTTCCGTATCATCGGGAACTTTATTCAGCACTGTCTCATTATTTTTACCTATACCTCTTCTTTGAATAACCTTAACAGCCCACTGTTTATTTAGTCGCAAATCCATAGCAAGATAAACAACGGACATACCGCCTTTACCTATCTGCTTAAGTATTTCATATTTTCCGTCAATGACGGAACCTCGTTCTATAGCCAAAACCGCACCACCTTACTCATAGCATTTCAAAAGAGCAACCGTGATGTTGTCTTTTTCGTTTCTGCTTTTAACCAAATCAATTAAATATCTGCTGTTTTTTTCCATTGCCTGTTCGTCGCTTAAATTATCAAAGTTGAAATTTTCATAAATTTCTTCATTCGTAAGCACGTGCCTGAAGCCGTCGGAGCAAAGCATATAAACGCTGTTTTTATCCGTTTTTCCCAAAATCATTTGAGGTTCAACATTACGGGAAGCGCCTATACATTGAAGAAGCATATTTCTTTTCGGATGAATTTTCGCTTCTTCGGCAGTCATTCTTCCGGCTTTGATTTGTCTAGCAATAAAAGTTTGGTCCTCAGTAAGCTGGTTAACGCTGTCTGTAATGCCATAAGCACGTGAGTCACCTACGTGAGCAATCAAATACTTATCCTTGATAAAAAGCATAGCAGTCAAAGTAGTACCGACTGAGTTTTCAATCCTGTTGCCGTACTGACCGATTAAGTAATTCTGTTCCTTTGCCATTTTTGCCCACTCGTCTGAAAGAGCACTCCACGAAAGTCTTTTAAGCGACAAAGGCAATTCTTCTTCAAACCATTTTGAAAATGCCTTTACAACAGTTGCGCTTGCAAGTTCACCCTTATCAAGTCCGCCCATTCCGTCGCAAAGGACAACCATTGCAATCTGACCGTATTTTTCGCTTTGTGCAATTTTTACGCACACGCTGTCTTGATTTGTTTTTTTCGTGTTACCTATATCGGTAACAGCTGATGCAAAATATTTCATAAGAATTCTCCTAATTTACGCCCTTTGGATTTTCACCGAATTCATTTGCGCCGACTTGACTGTCAGTACAAAACCAAACAAGCATAATTATTTGACCTACCAAAGGAATCAATGCAAAGAATATATAATACCAATCCTTACCTAAATCGTGCAATCTTCTCACCATCAAAGCAAGCGTAGGCACTAAAATCGCTATCATATACAAACCGCCTATAACCGGTCCGACATAAGGTATCATACTTACAAGGGAAACTAAAACATTTGCTAATACAGCATACCAATATTCGCTTCGCCTTGCCCTACCGGAAAAATTAGTATAATTTTTCCAAAACTTTATATAGCAATTTTTAAATGAAGGCTTTTCAATTATATTTGAGTATTCATTTTGATTATTACCGCCTTGATACGGGTTGTTATTTTGATAAGGACTATTGTCGCTTAAGACTGTCGTTTCCTCAGCCTTATCATCAAATTCGCTTTCATTGAGCACTGTTGTTGCCTCTGTGTCATAAAAATCTGTCGGTGCATCGGCATCGTTCACTTCTTCAACAGTCGTGCCACAAACAACACAAAAAGCATCATTATCGTGGAGCTGTGCTCCGCAAGTTTTACAAAATTTCATCGTTCTCCTTCAAAATTATTAATAAATTATTTTTTGTCCAATGAATCGCATAGCATCTGACTGCGCTTTTTTCAATGGAAATTGTTACTGTATATTGTCCGTCTTCTATTGTGTATGTATATTCCATACCAATTTCGGACAAATACTCATAATGAGCCTCCTAATTTATATATGAAATTCAAATTCTTCATTTGCGAAGGTGATAATATCACCGTCAAAAACCTGGACCTCTTCTTTAGGGCTTAGCCTATTGCCGTTTACGTAAGTGCCGTTTGTTGAATTTTCATCCTTAACAAAAAAGGAATTATTTTTAGTAATAATATCTGCATGAATACGGCTGATGGCATTATTATTAGCTACAAAACAATCGACGTAGCTTCGTTCCTTGCCTATGCGAAAAACGGGTTTATTAATGTCTGTTCTGTCAAAACTGCTTTTTCTTATTAAATAAGGGTATGTAATTTGAGGTCCTTCACTCAAAAGAGAAGTCGGCTCATCATCGATTAAAAGAGAAGTTGCCTCGTCCTCATCTTCAACCAAAAGAGAGGTAGGCTCATTGTTATCATCATCTAAAAGTGAGGTAGGAGTGTCCATGACATCTTCCATCAAAAGAGAGGTTGCCTCGTCTTTGTCATTTTTTTCAGAGAACAAAGAAGTAGAATCGTAATCAGCCAGAGGTGTTGGCTTTCTTCTTTTATCCATATCGTAGTAAATATCCTTTCCGTTTTTAAACGAACCGAGATATTCACTTTGTCCGTATTTTTGCCTTTTAACCTGCTTATAAATTTGAGGATAAACATCAAGCAAATATTTTTCTATATTGATAACGGACACTGCCTGAAGTCCTTTTAAATAGGCTATAAAATTATTAACACATTTATAGTCCTCATTTAGCGCAAGCGTTACGGAATATGCAACGTCATATAAAAATGGCGCCAAGTCTGATGAAATAGCACTTGAATAAATTGGCTGATAAACAAAATGAAGTTCGTGCGTCATTTCGTTTACAAAGACATATTTCATATTAAGTATCAAATTATTAATGTTAAAGGAATTTCTGCCGATAGATTTAACTGCCTCTAATATTTGTGCTATAACCAAAAAGAAATCGTTTTTGGTTATACCTTTTTTTAAATAAGCCTCCAGTTTTATTCCGCCGGGAGAAAGGTAGGATAATTTCTTTTCTCCCTCAACAGTCGGCTTCATAATTCCACGGATTATTTTGGAATTGAGAATTTCAACTTCACGAGCATTAATTTGCTCGTCTTTTGAGAGTTTACTCTTAACAGTGATTTGGGAGTTTTTAAATTTTACTTTCAATTTAGACACGTCAGCTTCTCCTAATCAAAAACAGCAAACATTTTGAAAAATGATTAAAATATTCCCTGTTTTTGCAAATTGTAAATAAAATAAACTTTTTTCATTTCTCAAAAAGCGTATAAAAATAAACACTTACACTTTTCGTTTATACA
>ERZ1026888.1022-NODE-1022-length-13371-cov-16.679183_pt1 | contig 13371 bp, 9 predicted proteins | sample MGYA00380174_ERZ1026888 | MGnify/ENA primary metagenome ERZ1026888 (study PRJEB33269, sample SAMEA4719810) | human gut metagenome | biome: human-associated habitat; feature: organic feature; material: feces | place: Cameroon | collected 2013-10 ...
ATCCATAGCAGAAATGAGCGGCAAGAAACTCGACTGGTTCCGCAAGGTCTGTGCTCCTATGCTATAGTCACCTTGCCCCCCACACGCCCTGAAAGGGCAGAAGCACCTAGCCCAGGGTAATACCCTGGGTATAAGCACAGTCTGCTTTGCGCCCTGTAAGGGCAAAAGCATTATAGCAGGAGCAACAGGCAAGATACTTCTGAGCACAATATCCGTTTTTTCAATAATTATTTTGACAACCTATCTCTTTGATATATTTTGCTTATCATAACAAACACACCGAATATGCTTTCAGAACTTTTCTTTTCGGAATCACTCATTTTTTGCAAATTATTAATATTTACGATATCAGCTACCTTTATATTAGCAAGCATCGCTGCAAAAGTAATGATTGATTGAAGTTTTATATTACCTTCTAACTTTTGCTGATTTTGTTTAGTTTCTTCTGTAAACTCAACTTTTCTTGTTGCTTCATCATACTCGAAAACACAATTCCCAACGCTATCAGTAGCTTTTCCTCTTTTTTTGATAAACGGATATATCTTAAACCGCTTACTATGACCTATAATAAGGTAATAATCACATAACGACACTTCTTGTATGACGCATGTCTCCTTTTGCTCTTGAACGCTGTCTGTCGTAGAAGATGTAGCTCCTCTGACCACAACCATCTGCTCATTATCTTCATTAAATTTGCTCTCTTCAAAATCAAAGTCAGCCATTCCAAACGAATCATTATCTTGAGGACTACGACTTTCATGTTCTACATCCTCATGACCGACAAAATGATACTGCCATTTTCTATTTGCATCAGGAAGTCCAAAATAATTATAAAGCCCAACATTATCTAATATTATTGTCTTTTGCTTCCCTTCAACTATACGCAATCCTCTTCCTACTTGTTGCAAATATAAAGACAGAGATTTAGTAGGTCTTGCTAACTGAATAAAATTCACATCAGGACAATCAAATCCTTCTGTAAATATATCAACATTCACCAATACAGATATTTCTCCGCTCTTAAATGCGCTTATCATTTCCTGACGCACATCTCTTGGAGTATCACAGTCTATAGCCATAGCTTTTACGCCATGACTACTATATAATTCCGCAATCTTAGCTGCATGACGTTTATTGATGGCATAAATAATTCCCTTTCTACCATTTGCAAACTGTAGATAAGATTCATATAGTTTCGACCTAATACGTTGGTTATTAAACGTATTATCAAGATCAACATTGGAGAATTCGCCTGTATTTACCACCTCTGATTTATCTACAAGCCTCTGAACTTCTGAATCTTGCTTTATAGAAACATAGTCAAAATCGGACAAGAGATTATTGTTTATAAACCATGATATTTGGGGCGAAACTATCAGATATTGATATAACGAAAGAAACGATTCGTGATTCAATCGCCAAGGCGTTGCTGTCACCCCCAATTTCTTTGCATTTGGGAACAATCCAAAAAGTCTGATATAAGTATCAGCAAGAGAATGATGAGCCTCATCTACGATAATATAGTCAAACTTCTGTCTGCAAACATTATAATAATTCTTATCTGTCAATAATGACATAATACTCCCTACCTGAACTCGTTTCCAAAGATACTGCTCTCTTGTTCCTTGTATAAAACCGTGAGCTATACCAAACTTATTCAAAGTAGAAGATATCTGATCAAGTAGTTCTGTTCTATGGGCTACAATCAAGATTTTTATATCCTTATGAGCAAACTTATAAGTATTGATAATATCATTAATAAGCGATGTGAACAGATATGTCTTACCTGTTCCCGTCGGCATCTGAAGCATGACAGAATCATACTTAGTCCACGCTTCAAATATCTTAGCCTTAGCTTCTATCTGGTGCGGACGCAGTACTGTATTATCTTGAATAAAAGAGGCGAAATCCATCATATTACATTTATATCCATCTTAACATGAAGCATAGCTCCTATAACACGTAACAACCTAGCTTTTTCTTTTGTAGTATTTGGAACAATGATCCATCTATCACTATCTATTTGCACCTGATTATAGACCATTTTCCTACCTGTTATAAGGGGATTACCACACCAAGACAAATCCTTTTTTCGAATGTCTTCAATGCCTAAATTCCATATAACTTCTAGAAATGTTTCCAAAGCACTATCATTGGCAATATACTCACCATCGGGCATTTGAACCAACAATTTATCTCTACTCCTGGTTCTCTTTTCCTTTCCTGGATCCTCAACAGTATCAAAGCCTGCCCCCAATTCTATTTTTAAGCCTAAATGAAGTTGATCATTGATAGACTTTAGTTGAAGAAACTTAGTATCAGAATTAGATTGTGCATTCAGATACCATCCCTTACAAATAGGCTTCATATCCTTTTGGTACTTAGGATATATTTCCTTTGAAAGAAGAGGTAAATGACACAAATCCAGCTTGATTGAAGAAAATAGGTCTTCTCCAATCTCATTCAACACAGCAATCATTGTTGATGTTGCATTGTTATAACATATTACTTTCCCATTAGGAAATGTTACTCTCAAGAGTTTCTTCTTGGCTCTTGACCGCTTGACTTCTTCATCCATATTATATACAGTTTAGTTTGTGTACATCTTTATTGTATAGTTCAAAGAGATCAACTCGCCTGGTTGCATCTTAATACCATATATCTGCACCCATTTATCTCCTAAACTATGATATTCTCCCAGTCTCAAACGTAAGGCTGGCTTACCGTCTTTTTCAGTAAAGCCAATTCTTACAACATCATAATAGCCATCAATTTTACCCCCAACCATTGGTAAAAGGTATTTAATACTCATCAAGTTGAATGATGGTATTTTTTCTACGATGAACACCTTACCCTTATGCTGGGCAAAAACGACGAAGTCGTGATCTGTCTTGCGAACTACACAAGTAAAGATATCCTTCTCATCACTGCCAGAAGTAACAACAGGAGCATAACTTTCTTCTGGCAAGACATCACGTGGATCAGTACCAAGACTGCACTCCTTCACGGTAAAACTTTTACTCAGTTCAGCAAGCAGCGCTTCATTGTCTTTTTCGTAATTTTTATCTAGGGCAAGTGAGAAAATATTTTCTTCTTCGAATGGTGTATATACCTTACCTAGCACTTGTCTGAAATGCGTTTCTACATATTCTTTCACATTTACAGATGGAAGCGGACGCATTGCATAGAAATTGAAATCCTGCTGGAGCCAGTTTCGTATCTCAGTGCAGAATTTGGCTCTAATATTCTCCTTCCACAATTCCTGCTCTCCCTTGTTATTTCTCGCATAGAGCGAAAGAACAAATAAGAAGTTAACATCATAATGGAACAAAAGCAGGGTATCTCTATCAAACAACCTATTCTGAAAATGTTTCGACATATAGCGATTGTTCTTTCTGTCGGTTTCCTTGATACCGTCTAAGGCATAACGATACTTTTCATCCATTGTAGCAGAGATAAAGAAGTTAGGAATGATGTTATATCCTTCTGTTTCATCATCACGCAGTTTTATACCGGATGAGGGCTTCTTACCACTGTTGAAGATATTCAGATTCCACTGTATCACATTTCTTGCATAAGTATATTGCTTATAAACCGACTCTTTACTGAGTTCATTTCCCATCTTATAATATTTGCTATCGCCAATATAATAAGTATTGCTTGATTGGTCATTAATCAAGCTTTTTGCCGTAAAGAGATGGTCAACAATCTTACCGTCTTCCTGTTTCTTTTCCATTCCGTCAGGAAGTGGATTATCACCAACTAAGGCATCAATAATCGCTTCAAACACGATATGGAAACTCTTGACAAGCAGATACTCTTTCTGACTAGTACTTACGAATATCTGATGTGACTTATCAAAGAAAGCATAACAGAGCTTCCAAAGCTGCAACGCTTTGTCTGAAAAATACTTATACTTAATTTGATTCAAGCGTACTTTGCCATATCCATTTCTGTATTTCTCAAATTGCTTACCCTTTATCAGGTCGAAATTACAGTTTATCTCTTTAGGAAACCCGTATGTATCGCCTATATAATTGAGAATCGAGAAGAAGATAACAAGCAGTTCTTCATCAAAGTTAATCTTACGTTTCTTGTTAACTGGATTTAAATAGATAGCATTCCCATCTTGTATAATAGCAGAAGTAGTACTGATGGTACGGGTCCAGTTAATCTTATTCAAGCCTGAATGGAGATTCTTTAACACAAAGAAGAAGAAACTCTTATTATCCTTATTGAACTGGATCAGCGACAAAAGAATATCAAGAAACGTGTTACTCTTTCTCTTGCTACTACCACCCACCTGATTAATCATCTTCTGATATACGATAGTCGTGTCATTACTCTTGTCGTTTTTATATACAACAATAGCTCTATATATCCATACAGCAAAGCCATATAGAAAATCCCGCTCTTCTTTCGTCAGTTTCTCTTGACCTTCAGGACTGATAATCTCGTATGGCAGGTACTTGCCAAAAGCAAGTTCCTTGCCCTCAACATCACGTAACAACACTTTAGGAAGAATAAATACACAATCGCCTAATAGGGCATTATAATAATACCCTACATAATGAATGGACACTTTGCCCTCTATGTTCTCCATTGCATCGATGCCGTATAAAACATCGTGCACGTCAGATACATTGTATTGATATTCTTCTATCAGGATTCTCATTTTCTACTTTTTAAAAGTTTATTTACAGATAAACGTTTTATTCATATTGCACTTTTAGCTGCAAGTCTAAGCGGCTATCCAACAGCATCACCATTCTATACATAGTAATGACGTTAATTCCTTTAACTATAAAGCAATCACCTTCTTGAATATAACTGAATGTTGGGTCATTCAATATCGCCTCATATTTACTCTTTGTTACCAGAGGCGTATGATGACGATGATATTTCATTTCTGCCGCAATTTGCTCTACCTTTTCTATTCCGATTCTAGAAAGCACCTTATGATAGGTGTCAAACTTATTATCCTCGTTTATCTCAGTTCCGTCAGGGAATGTAACAACAAACACCTTAGGTGTTCTTGGAAGTTGCTTGCTACCTACGGTTTCAAAACCGTCTTCGCTATTGTCTTCATCATTCTCCGGATTCGGTTTTAAGCCCAAGTTACTAAAGAATTTTTCTATTTTCTTCTCATCCACTTTGATAGGACAAGTTTCTACAGAGTAGAACTTATCGAAAGAAAGTTTCTCGCCATTCTCGTCTTTAAAGGTATCACCTTCAAATTCCGTATCTTTAAACACATCATTCCAAAGATAGAAGATAACCTTACTGACAAATTTTTCGGAACTTATCACACCATTATTAGCCTTACAGAAGAAATAGCCCAGCTTCTTGTCTTCTGAATAAGTCGCCTGGTAAACTTTGTCATTAATAGCCTCAAGGAATTTCCACCAATCATACTTGGATCCATTCACTTCTATCACCCAGTTCTTTCCGGCATTGCTAATTGGCACATAATGCCAATCCCAGCGACGCTTGAAAGCAGAATCTATAGGGAAGAGAGACTGGTCACTGGTATTCATGGTTGCCCAGATATAAAAGTTACTAGGAAGTAAAAGATCTTCACCAGCCAATACTTGTGCCACAATATCCTTACCTCCTTTAAACAGAGCATTAATCTTCTCCTTATTCTTGATTTCTAATCCAGAGAACTCTTTTTCAAGCAGTTTTTTTAAGTCGGAATCTGCCTTGATAGGATATTCAGAGAATCCTTCATCTCCACGGTCAAGCAGCTGGAAAAGATCTCCAAATATCTGGGCGCAATTACCTCTGTTAATCTCTTCAATAACCAAATATTCTTCCTGCGGCTCTTCGTTCTCTTGCGCAGCACTATACTTTCTCCATGCCTCAATGTATGCCTGCAAGAAGGCCTGGCTCACAAACTCATAGACGATTTTGTCTTCCTTCATTTCCTTGCCATCCTTGCCTTTTACAGGAACAGCTTCTGTACCGATAACTGTCATAACCGGTACAGACTTAGTGGTAGGTTTGTATGCGCCTACAAAAGTAGAATAATCAGTATCTGGATGGAACGTTGTTCGGATAACCTCCTTATCTGCTGTAAGTTCATTTATTGCATGACTCTTACCAGTACCAGGAGCACCGTAGAAGATCTGCTGGAGAGTACTATCTTTGCTTTTTAAATCTTTAGACGGCGTAACTCCATCAAGAAGCGAATATATCGCCTCTATATCTCTTTTTATATCATTATCATAAATTCCCATATCACACAGTTATTATAGTAAAAATTTTATCTGAAGGATTTAATAATTCAGATTCTTTAGAACTTACTTTTTTTATAATACCAGCCTCCTCTAAGAAACTTCTAATATAAGAGTAACAGGTATTTGGAAGCTTTCCACCTTCTTCATTTACAAAATTCATTGAATCTATCTTTTCCCTTTCTTTTTTAATATTCTCGATTGCTTCATCAAGAGATAATCCATTTTCAAGGCAATGCAAAGCATACAGAAAGATATTCCAGCTCATTACAGGAAATACTTTCAAAAGCTTCAATGCAACCCACATATTATGATTTACATATTCCTTATTTAAATACATCGTTACAAGTCCTTGTTTCTGTGCACATTGTTTGATGTTTTCAAGCCTCTTAATAATATCTTGCTTATGTGGAGTACTATCAGATACATTATTCAGTGCTCTACAAGCCAATACGAATTGGGTACCCACTTCCGTAAAGCAACAATTCGCTTTAAATGTATCATCATAAATGACAAAACCCAATTTCTTCAAAAGTGGGAAAAAAGTTCTTATTGCACTTTTTGCATTAGTTTCTCCAAATAATTTACACTTTTCCGCCTCTTCCTGTAACTCTTGATAGGTCAGGATTCTGTCACCAAATAGTTCAAGCATTTCATATACTTGAACTATCTGATTACAACGAATAGGCGACAAACTACTGCCATCTACTCCCTTATAGATATCTACTGACAATGTTATATTCATAATAATTCCAATTTAATTCTTTCTGCTATTATTTTTGACAACATCGGAGGAACAGCATTACCAACTTGTTTGTATTGACTTCCACGTGTTCCGAGTATTTCGAACGAATCTGGAAATGATTGTATCCTTGCAGATTCTCTTACTGTTGGTATTCTCGGCTCTGAATAGTGAAAATAATTCCTATGACCAGTATCTATTGTGTTTGAAGGTTTGAAAGTTCCCATTCTCTCAAAAGCTTTATTGTACTTGCGCACATGCCAGACTTCTTCTGGTAAATCTCTTATATTGCCACCATCAGGAACTTGGCTTATAATTGAAATTGTTTTCTCTGTATGAGCCGTATAATCCTGGTTTAGGGGTTTTGTGGCGTTACCACGCATAGCTTTTTGATATTCATTTTGTGGTTCACTGCCATATTTTTCTTGTGTAGCCCCTTCCAAATCACTGATTCCATCTTTTGCCGTCAATTTATAATCAAACGGCTCTGGGAAAATAAATTTTTTATTCTTTATGCCTACATAGAATACTCTATATCTATTCTGAGGAATACCATAATCCGCAGCATTTAATAACTGATAACTTATAGTATAGCCCAATCCATCCTCTCCAAATCTCTTCAAAAGGTCTTTTACAAAAGCACCTTTATTCAATGTGAGCATTCCTTTAACATTTTCCATAACAAAAAAATCTGGATTAACTAATTTAACAGCCTTATAAAACTCCAAATACATTTTGTTGCGAGGATCATCGACTTCTCTCTTTCCTACTGTACTAAAACCTTGACATGGTGGTCCACCAATAATACCGGTTATCTTTTCGGTTGCTATTATTGTAGAGAGTTCTTTATCATTAAAATCCTCTACAGAAATAACTTTTGCAACTTTATCTTTTCTATTATGATTGTATGTTTTGACGGCATCAGCCCACATATCCACAGCAGCACAGACTTCAAAGCCTGTCTGTTCAAAGCCTAAGCTAAGTCCACCAATTCCACAAAATAAATCAATTATCTTCATTGTCTAATATTTTAATTATTGCATCTGCAACCGCTTTTGCGAGCAATGGCGGTACTGCATTACCTACTTGCCTGTATTTACTACCACGAGGTCCTTGAAACTCAAAGCTATCAGGAAAAGACTGCAACCTAGCAGATTCCCTAATAGTAGGAATTCTATTGTACAACGGATGGAAATAATTGCTATGAGCATTACCTGTATCAATTGTGCATGATTGAGTTGATGGATCAAGCCTCTTATATGCTGAAGAATGTCTATTCTGTCTGTTATTTGGCCATAACTCAGTAGGCACATCTCTCCAGTTCCCTCCTTGAGGTACAAAACTAATCCTCTTTTGTACTTTTTCAGCAGGATATACTATATCTTGATCCAAGACTATATTATCCTTATTTCTAAAGTATTTACGCAACTTAGAATCAGCAGGTTCTTTCAATTCTTTAGCTCCTGCAGGGAACTTTTCAAATTGATACAACTCACCAATAGCATCCTCTACGGTTGTTCTTTCTTGCTTTACTAATGTATTAAAATCAAAAGTAATATCTTTGAAATCTTTTCGGACTCCAACTATTATTGCACGTTTTCTGTTTTGAGGAACACCGTAATCAGAAGCATCAAGTATTTGAAAACTGATATTATATTCTGCAGCCCCAAGAATCTCCTGAATTCTTTTTATAGCATAACCATTATCACGAGAAAGCAAACCACGCACATTTTCAATCATAATAATTTTAGGATGTATCCGTTGTACAAACCGGATATACTCAAAGAATAATTTATTCCTCGGGTCTTCCATTTCTTTCTGCCAACGATTAGCAGAAGAGAAACCTTGACAAGGAGGTCCACCCACTATCACATCAACATCACCATACTCTTCATCAATTTGATTGTCAGGGAATGCTATTATATCTATGTTATGAACCGTAGCTTTGGCGAAATTGTGTTTAAATGTAATTGTAGCATATTCATTAAAATCAATACCACCCACAATTTCAAAACCAGCGAGACTAAATCCCTCACTGATTCCACCACATCCACAAAACAAGTCTAATACTTTATATTTTTTTCTATTCATATCAAACTACTTTATCCTTGGTAACCAAGTTCTTCTGCCTTTTCTACTATCTTTAATGCAAATTGAGCCTGTTTCAATGACTTGAAAGCGCGATTACGCGATCGCATTGTACCAAAATTGAAAGTAGCCTTACGTTCCAATGGACTAAGCAAATCTCTAGACTTTGCCCAATTAGCCAATCCAAACCAATAATTTGCATCTATTGCTTGAGCCTCTTTTATGCGATTTTGTTGCGCTTCATTAAGATAGCTTCCATCGTCATTAGTTTCAGCCTGCATTAGTTCATCGTTAAATTTATCATATTCCCCTAATTTTAACTTCAATCTATTCCAACACTCTGGCTTCTTACTCCATTCTCCAACATTAGAAGATTGACTTGATGCACTATTCGCTCCTGTCAGATGATTCCAGACCATAGGAAGAAGTTCTTCTATTTTATCTATGACTTCTTGCTGAACCATTTGATTCTCCCAAATATAAGTCAAGTCAAGACTCTTATCAGATAAAAATGACAAACAAGCCATCAAATACGTATTCATATTGGCTTTGTAACCTCCCAATTTCTTAGACTTTACTATAGAGTCAATTGTATCAAACAGAATACCCTTAGCTATAATATGCTTATAATAATTAGCAGTTACAATAGGACGCTCTCGCTTGATATCTGCAACGAATTGAGAATAATTCTGTTCTGCTCCACGGCAAACATAATATGGTTGCATGTTCCAGGATGCTTCATACTTAGCAATGTCTGTCTTAGTGATTTTTTGATTCTTTGGATACTCTATCTTAAAGGACTTCTCGTTGTATCCGCTCAACTGTGCCAACTGGTCGAGATACTGTCCACGAGTACGCTCAAAGTACCATTTACAGATAGGCTTATTATTACCATTTGGAACCCATTCCGAGCGACTGAATTTCTCCAAATCCACCAGATAAGGCTCATTGGCAGAGAAATCAGAATTCTTAATTGCAGTCTGACTGTTAGCAGACGTTGAAATCGCTTTAACTATTTCATCACAATTTTCAACATCACGAATGACGCTGATTTTCATCGGAACATACACCTTCTGCATCTCCACTTCCCTATCAGACAAACTAGCTGCTATAGAAGCCGTAGTCTGACCTCCATTCACTATTTGCCAATCATATAAGCGAGTGATATAAAGACTACCATCTTCTTCCTTTATCTCTATATCTTTTGCCGTGGTCGAAATACCATTATTGTATGAGAAAAACATATCAGGCTCTTCTCGCAAAGTCTTACGGATACCTTTATTCACCTTACCCTTAAACTGAAGGAAAGTACGAACATTCTTCTCCAACAGAATCTGCTGATATTTTCTATAAATCTTTGCCAAAGTAGTACCTGGAATAATTGCCATATACGCATCTACGTATGGATTTTCCTCACTCATCTTTAGGCATTGAAGTTCGGTATTATACTCTGTTGGGAAATCAATCTCTACCTTTTCTTTACCTGCACGGATATTGTGCTGCTGGAATACTCGCTGCATATCCCACACATTGTATTCAATAATAAAATCGTCTTCACTTGACTCTACAGAATCCGGCACACATGAAGGATCAGTCAATCCATCAGTGATAACATAAATGCGTAGCTGATTAATGGCACCTTTAGTGCTCTGTACCAACTTGGCAACTTCTACTATTTCATCATTCTTCTCAACATTAGCAGACTTAAAGAGCGTACCATTCATTGCCTCACGATAGAACGACATAAGATAACTAAAACCTTGCTGTATCTTGCTATTATTCACCTTACCCAACATAGAGTCTGCCTTCACCAAATAAAAGAGATCCAAAGATTCAGCTTCATCATTATAATCGTAAGCAGTAATCCTTGCTCTTGTTTTTTGGAAAGAACATATCTCAGGATTGTTAACTTCACCATTATCTTCCAAATACTCCAAGATGGCACCTGCCAATTCTTGGTCATAATCAGTGTTACCCATTTCTACTGCAACATTGATACTATCTCGAAACTCTTGTGCAAATTCTTTAATATCCATAACTTTGTTTTTTAGGTTATTTTAATCATTCACCTTCTCTTTTGCACAGAATATCCCTATCGACTTCCTGGATGAAGTCGACAAACGAGATGCCTAGTACCTGGCAAATATGATGAAGTTCTATAATATCAAGACGACGATCACAAGTTTCAATCCGGCTAACGAAAGTTTGGTTAACTTTCAGCAGTTCAGCCAGTTGAACCTGCGTAATTCCCAGTCTCTCACGCTTACCGCGCAAGCGTCCTATGACTTGATGATATAAATGTGAATGTATGCTCTTGTCCATTTTCTCTTAATTTTTGGGCGCAAATATATATTCTTTTTTCGAATATACAAAAAGTGAATACATCATATTAAAACACCTTATAACCTATCCATTTATCATATTAGAATAGGACTCTGGAAAAGGGGTAAATCCTGTAATGTATTCTTCCAAGGAATGGCAGAAGTATAGGAATACTGCTTTTTGTAAGAACGTGGAAAAGGAAGGCATTAGATTATTATAAACAAGAAAAGGCCATAGATTACTGATAAACACGCAGTTCTAGTAACGCAGCAAAACACTGCATCACTAGAACTGCTTGTTTGTGCTATACAGCTTGGCTATCCAAAGCTATAGGAAATGCTAATGCGTGTGGTAAGGAGTAAAAATAAAACTGTCACAACTGTAATGTAACGCTTTTAGTGCGAATAACATCACATCAAACATACCAGCATCACACCAAGTGCTTAGACGGAATTACACACCATCGTCACTTAAACACATTATATCTATGAATGATTATGGTTTAATATGCATCTCATTGAAATGAAAATTAACAGGGCTAGCAAAATTTGCACCCTTAATCTTTTCCAAAAACTTTTTATACTCATCAAGCTTAGCAGATTGAATACTTAAACTGTTTACATCTTTATAGTATTCATCCCAACTTTCCCATATTTGCAGTACAATACCATTTATACGATATTTTCGACTAGTATATGGTAGACTACAAGAAATCGTATACTCTACGAATTCTGTTATGTGATTGATCGCATAATCTTTCATCGCTTTGCGTGATACTTCCGTATGCTCCATCTTTTCAGGATGTCTATCTCCATTACTATCTGCAATCCAAACATCATGCGAGGTATCTCGCCAACAATTCAGCACATCGCTTATCGGATGATCTGCTTCTATATATTGCAAAAACAAATCTTGCTGAATCTTAATAACCTCATCTTCAGACAAAATAAAATCTTCTTCAAAAGAACCATTATAAAATAGTTTACACAAAAAACCTAACATAAAACTATTGATACCATTTTCATATAAGCAGCTCAAGAATTCTTCTTTATCTTCTGCAAGGTAGTCACGTGATTCACCATTCATCTCCTTCAACATTTTTATTCGTTCTACAATCACCCGAAAATCTGGCACATACTTATGCCCTATAGAGCCCATATAAAATAACATATGAAGTTGTTTATAAGTATCTGCTTTATTTGCAACTTTTCTCTTTTCAACTTTATCCACCAAAGAATAAGATTTGTTTACCATCCATTCCTGTAACGTTGATTTCATTTCATCAAAAGGAAATTGCCATACCTTGTCAAACTCCACATCAGAAACTTCTGAATCCAATATAGAAGAATACAAATACCTTTGAGTATATTCAGGAACATTAATACCCTTACTACTATATGTTCTAAATTCACCCCAAAGAGCATCTAACAACTTCTTCAAGCTATCAATCTTAGCTTTAGGCACAGATAGTTCTTCACTATTTTCCTCAATGTATCCTAAGATATCAAAGCCCTTAAAGTGATACATTTTTGCAAGGATATCATCCTTTTCTTTAGGACCATTTTTACCATTAAAATAAACATATTTACCACTATTATTAAGCAACAAAATATCATCTTTTCTATTAACAAGAAGTTCAAGAACAAAAAGATACTGTTGTCTTAAAATTTCTAATATAATATAATCACAGATATCAATTTCCCCATGAAGTTTTCTAAGATGCAAACGTAAAGCATTTGCAAGACGCTTTATATCCCTTAAAGTTCCTATATAACTAAACACATCAATTGAATTAAACAATTCTCTGTTAAGAAGTTTATCTACCTGTTCCATTTCTTCTGAATTCAAAAAAACAGATAATTTTTCCCGCAGAACAGCTTTCAAGACATTGTTTTTGATTACAGGAAGGAAAAACTCTTCTTGTAATATCTTTTGAGAATAGCTTAGGCTATGGGATGGAAAGATACTATTAAGAGTATCCAC
>ERZ1026888.1023-NODE-1023-length-13353-cov-9.185441_pt1 | contig 13353 bp, 23 predicted proteins | sample MGYA00380174_ERZ1026888 | MGnify/ENA primary metagenome ERZ1026888 (study PRJEB33269, sample SAMEA4719810) | human gut metagenome | biome: human-associated habitat; feature: organic feature; material: feces | place: Cameroon | collected 2013-10 ...
TTGTTCCGATGTGACCCGCATGGGGTCACAAAGTGATTCCGTTGGGGTTCGAACCTATCAAGTCCAAAATATTGAATATCAATTATTTTTACAATCCTCCTTTCTGACGTGTATTTAATTCGTATTTAATTTAAAACGTATATTTTCGCCTGCAAAGATACAAAAATCCACATTAAACCTTACACAAATCTATCATAAATATTATTAATTAAGGTTCGGACCCCTAAGTTAAATAACCTTCAATAATTTGCATATTAGGTTACTATACACTATCTTTGCATCACAATTCAGTTGATGTAGGACTGATATATAATAAGCCTCCTTTCTGGTGAAAACCAGACTATATAGAAGCCCTGTAAAGTCTACATCACTTTATGGGGCTTCGCTTTTGTACCCTTATGGAATACAATTTGATTAAAATATCCGTAAAAGAAGCGCAGAAGGCTCTAAGCGACAAGAAACGTTTAGAAGCCTTCTGTTTTGCTATCAAGATTAAGTTGATGTTCCGTTCATCCGACCTCATTTATACATCCCTCAACAACGCAGCCAAGACTTTGCATATGACAAAAGACAAGTTCAAAAGACTTGTTGCAGATGCAATGGAATATGGTTACGTGAGAGAAGAACGCAATGAGAACGGTGTGATAAGGTACATAGCAAGGAAGCTGTATACCAATCGTGATTATTCATATAAATTGTGCGAAGGGGATTTGAAAAATCTCTTTATGCCGCAACTCAAATTCCTTGTCAAGCGTATTGTTGTTGAGAACAAGATAAACATCATCACCGAAGTTTTCAATACGCACCATAATGCAGAGGACGGGAAGACTGTCAAGGAAATACGGTCTGCCCGGAAGAAAGAAGTACGTATGTTGAAAACAGACTTCCGTGAAGATTATCTCGGTTGTTCGTATGCTACGATCATGGACTTGACAAACGGAACAAGGTATCAGGCTATGAAGATTACCAGCTATCTTACCGAACGCAAGATTGTAAAGAGAATAATCCGCATTGTCCCTCTGAACAAGAACCCAAAGGATATTACACGCAGCCAGGCATACAGATGCGCTGACGGCTCTCTAATCATCGAGAGCGGACGCACGAGAACGGCTTACACAAAGCAAAGCAACGTGTATTTCAGCAATGACGGAAAGAGTCATATCGTAGCTCCGACTTTTCACGAAAAAGAGCCGGTAACAAAATAAGACCTATTAACAAGTGCAGAGGAGTGGAGAGGAGACACAGGCTTTCATTAGCTAAGAATAAGATAAATATTAAGATAAATATATTATCATTATGAAGAAGAACAAAGACTTACAACAGTGCACCCCTAAATTGGCGCAAAATCAAGCCCAAAGGACCCCGACAGTGATAGAAAACGACCCGTTCTCTACCACCTGCGGCGAGCATCCTTCGTTTGAGGAGTTCAATACGCAAATATCTCTATTAAAGAAAGGTAACCTGCATCATTTCTCATCTTTATTACTTTTATCCCTCTCTTCTTCTTTTACTTGCAATACACCAAGTATTGCACCTACAAGCATCAAAGCCATATAAACATATTGATACCACTTAAAATCGTCCAAAATACTTTCAACACCTATAGAAATACAAAACAGGCATAAAAGTATAACAGTCAGAACTATCGAAACTGTATATTTGTGACTTGGAGCGACCGCAGCTCCTGCAGAGATTCCTCCTATGCCAGCTGCATAGTTAGCGAGAGCCGTAATAATTATATATCCCCAACTATCCTCACTATTTCCACTTGATAGTATAAAGAATTTGTTAACAACAAACCATGCAAACAATTTTCCCAAGACAAAGGTAACGACTGAACACAATACCGTTGCAGGCAGTACTGCAATCCAACGCAAAATTTTCTTCATTTCCATATTCTTTACTATATAAGTTAAGCTAAAGCCAACAACACAAGCAAGACCACACAAACTGCTAAAACAGCCGGCAAAGCAAACGAACAGTATATTCTCTTCATTTGGTCACGAGGAGTTAAGAAACCAAGAGGTATTGTAAGGATGAACAAAACAAGCGGCAAATACCATTTCATTACAAAGAACGAACCAATCAAACAACCATACCAAACGAAACCTCCAAAACCCGTAGCAAGAGTCAGATACAGATATGCAGTTTTTGAAGACCCTTTAAAGTCACCGTAAGCAAGCGTTGTTGCATTATGTAAAATCTTCGCTAACAACAGACTACCCAACAAAATCCAATTCATTTTATTTAGTTTTAAGTTTTTAATTAATCTTCCCCATCTTCTTCCATCCGTTTTCCCAGATGAAATCAACAATCATTAAAACTCCCAGGCTGAACACGAACCACCTTGCAGGCATAAGCCAATTTCCCAGTCCAACCTCTCTGTTGAAATCCACGCAGAAGCTCACCAGATAGTTATAGCTGATGAAAGCCCTGTGCATCCAATTAAACTGGAAGGTGACGCTTATTGCTATCCATACGAGGAAACCCGTAAAGGAATAGCTGCAGAACACATAAGCCAATCCGAAGTCATATCCCCGGATAAGCAGGAATATGTGTGTTACAAACATTAGTGACGCCAGCAACGGCAGGATGCCGATACCGAAACGTGTGACTCTCCATACAAGAGTCCTTTCTACCTTGCCTAAGATTGCCTCATCAAGGTATTGTAAAAAATTAGCCTTCATAAGCTCAATAGCTTTTGTTCTATTTCATTTTCTCGATTATGGCAAGAAGCTGGTCTATACGCTTGTTGAGGCGTTCTATTTCCATATTCTTGCTTTCAAGCTGATCCATCAGGATTTTGTTTGTGCTGTCCAAATCTGCGAGTGTCTTTTCTGCACTTTGTGTAACGTTTGCTGTCTTATCCTTGTCAGATTTGAACACCTTGTCAAACGCCTGCATACTTTCGATAGCCGAAGGTGCTCCGAACATCTCCCCTACGCCGTCTTCCAACCAGCCCAGGTTGAGATTAAAAGCAAGGGCAACGTTCCTCACATTGCGCTCAGTCAAGTTGTCCGCAGAGTCCTTCTTTAGCTTCCTGCAGAAATTAGACGTATTTATGTTCGCAGCTCTCGCCATGGCGTTCTTGGACAATCCTTTCTGTTCAAGCACGCAAGCGAGCCTGTCTCTAATCTCGTTCATCTTTTCACTTGTGTATGCCATAAGCCCTCCTTTATTAAATAGGTGTCAATGTAAACAATTGTATTAAAACCTATATTTAGGTTAATACAACTCATTTTACCCTTGATTTTCTTGCTAATCAGGTTATAATAAACTATCTTTGCACTACAATAGGTTACTAAAACCTACCACTTAAAAGTTACACAAACCTGCTAAAAGGTTATAGTGCTGCAAATATAGAAAAAGATATGATACCAAACAAGAAAAAACCGATAAAACTGCGTTACGGTACACTGAAAAAACTGGCTGCCATATTTGGCGTCAGCGAGCAGACGGTCCGTAGAGCCTTGGCTTTCCGTCATGACACGGAGCTTGCAGAGCAAATCCGTATCAAGGCATACAGATTGAATTTCGTAAGATATGAACGAACAAAACTTTGAAGGAAATGACAACAGAAGAAATCCGACAGATAATCTCCGAGGAACTTGACAAGCGGTTCCCGTCGATGCCCAAATACCTCTCCACCGAAGAGAAGGCACAGCAAATGGGCATCAAGCCCGAAACCTTGCGACGAATGGCAAGAAGCGGCAAGATCAACTGCATCAAATGCGATACCGGGATAAAATCAAGATACAGGTTTTACCCTTGACAAATCATCCGCCGAAACAGCTGACGACTGGCAACCCGGAGCGAGACCGGCGGCGGAACCAATCAAATGGACGGTATAGTCTTGTCCCGAACAGCCATGGGACGAACCATAAGGAAGCCGAACCGAGGCGGCGGCTCTTCCGTGAAGAATGATCTTTGAAAATTTAGAACAGTATACGTGTAATAAAGTAGCGGAGAGCATCGTGGATGCCGTGACCCGTGAAAAGGACGCACGATTATACGCAAGTCCTCTCTCAGCGTGTTTCTGAGTAGCGGCAAACGAACTACATCTTTTTATAAAAGGTGCAAGCGGAGCATAAAGGGAACACAAGAGGGGCGAGAAAGCTAACGGCTTACGCTTTCATTTATTATATTCTCAAAGAGGCAGGTAGTTTAAAAGGCAAGAGCATGCACAGGTCTTCCAAGACTGGTGCAAGATGTAGGTTCAAGTCCTGCCCTGTCTCCATCCATTTTTTATTGTATTTTGCCAATTCGACAATTTATTTTTCAATTATTAGACATTCATCCTTCCCCGTCCGTGAGGATAGGGAGAATTTTTATGAAAAATGATTTTTATGGAAAAAACAAAAAGATATATCATCCACCTGCTTGGTGATGTAACACTGGAGGAGAGTATGGAAAGCGACAACAACTCTTTTGACATAGGCGTCTACTCAACGCTTGAAAAGCTAAAGTCCTTCGCAGTGCGTAAAGACGACAAAGGAGAGTTGTATCACCACATTTGTAACGAATTAAAGAAACTCATTTGATATGCCACGCACCCATACTCACCCTGTGTGTCAGAACTGTATATCGTTCGACCACGGCAAGAACAGCTGCCGTGAGCAAAGTTCCGAATTTTTCGGCGGCAGCATCTCTCCGTTCCATCTCTCATGTCCCCAATACATCGGTCTCGGTGTAGTCTACGCACCGAAGAACCGCCCTAAGAAATGGTTCAAGGTGAAAACGATGGAGGATATGGAAAATTCAAGAGCGAGATTATTCTAACATTATACATTAACCGAAATCGGCATGAAAAGGACATGCCGGCAGGTGAGAATCCTGCTGTTTATAGGTCTTTATTTATTTTTGGGTGGGAGCCGGAAAGCTCCCTTCTGGTGAAGGTCGGCGCAGCGTTCTGGAGAGTGCGCCATGGCATATAAAGCCTGAGAGCAAGGAAGTTCGATTCTTCCCTTCACCACTTCCATATGAGTTATAGATTAGAGCCTCAGCGGAGGCAAGCGAATATGAATATTTTGTACTTTGGAGTCCTGCCCGTGAGGGTCGGGCTTCTTTTATTTACAAGGGCGCAAAGTGGCAGCGGAACACCAATTACAATGAGCCATTTTAATCTAAATATCCGCTGGCGGTTCGATTCCGTATGTGCCCACCAAACAGTAAGCTTATGATTTCATTGAACACGAAAGGAATGTTGAGGGATATGGTTGACGAACATTACGACAATATCCTCGACAACATATCATCAATGTCTCTCGACTGTCTTGAAGCACACATGAGAGCCATCCATTTATTGAATAATAAAATAAAACATTATGATTAGAAGAACAGATAACCCGATAGAAAAAAGGAAGAGAGCAATAATGGCGGCTGACAGAGCCTTCTCTGTATTCATCAGGACAAGAGACTCCCAGGAATACGAAGGTAGAGCCTTCAAATGTATCTCTTGCGGCAGAATACTACCCATCGATCAAGCCGATTGTGGTCACTACATAAACCGCAGGCACATGTCTACAAGATACTCCGAAGACAATTGCCACGCCCAATGCCGGGCTTGCAATAGATTTGACGAGGGTAACATCTACAATTATCGGAAAGGTCTCTACGAGAAATTAGGTGAGAAGAAACTACTCCTTCTTGAAGCTGCCAAACATCAGAACAACAAGCTGTCTACCTTTGAGATTCAGGAGATAGCAAAACACTACAAAGCCGTATGTAAAAATTTCGTTTACCAAATAACAAGAAGATGAAACACATTCTTTTCAAAAGCATCAGACTTGAGAATTTCAAGGCTTTCCCAAGTCTTGAGATTTCCTTCGCTCCCGATGTTACCAACATTTTTGGGCGCAATGAGTCTGGCAAAACTACGGTCCTCGATGCCATCACATGGTGTCTGTTCAACAAGGATCATTTGTATCGCACGGCATTCGCCATCAAGACCCACGGCGCTGACGGCATCGACATTCCCCGTCTCGATCACTCGGTTGAATTGGAAATCAGCATCGACGGTGTTGACAGGACGCTCCGCAGAACATTGAAGGAGCGATGGGTAAAGCCTCACGGTGAAACGGAGACGGTGTTCTCCGGCAATTATCAGGAGTGCTATATCGACGGGCAGTCCGTTTCGTCTACGGATTATGCCAAATATATCAATGATATAGTCAACGAGACGGTCTTCAAGTCTATAACCTCTCCTACTTATTTCCTCTCCCTTCCTTGGGGAACGAAGCGTGAATTTCTCTCACGTCTCGCCGGGGAAATCAAGCAGTCCGACATCACTGGCGATGAACAGATGTTCGACCCTCTATTGGCAGAGCTGCAGAAACAGAGCATTGAGGACTACCACAAGCACCTGAGATTTCAGATTCGTGAGCTACGCAAGAAACTCGACATGGTGCCGGTCCGCTTGAAGGAGCAGGAAAAGGCTCTTCCCGAAAAGCAGGATTGGGCTGATATTGAAAACCAGATTAAGGAGAAGACAAAGGAACTTGATTCTCTTAGAGCTTCCATCATGGAGGAAAAGACATTGTCTCCTTCTGACGTCAAGAAGAAACGTATCAAGGAGGACATCGAGAAGCTGCGCAGTATTCTCGCCGAAAGGAGAAAGGTCGTCGAGGATAAATATAACTCCATTCTTGCAGACACCCAGAAGGAGTACAAGAAAGCCAACGCCAAGATTGCATCCAATAACAACGAGAAGGTTGACCTGCAGGTTGTCTTGAAGCAGTGTGAAAACATTGTCGCAAACAATCGGGAGGCTGTCGCCGACCTCACAAAACAGAAGGTTGATTTCCGTGGTAAATGGGAGTCAGAACAGAGGAGTTCTTTCTCAGCTCCCGAAGACATCAACGTCTGCCCGACCTGTGGACAATATCTCCCGGAAGAGCAGCTGAAAGAGAAAATTTCTCTCCTCAAAGCACAGTTCAACGAAAGCAAGGCTGACAAGATAGCTGAACTCCGTACTGTTGCTGAGAAGATAAAGATGAACGAAGAGGAGCTGAAACGACAATTTGAAAGCGCCACTATTCACTCTGAAGAAGCCCGTGCCCGTATCGGGGAGATTGACAAGGAGAATGAATATCTCGCTAATGTTCCTGCCCTGCCTGATGTGAGTATCAGGGATTTGCTGATTGAGGATGAGAAGTACTGCTCGGCTGACGAGAAGGTTCATGAACTTGAAAAGGCTCTTGAAAACGTCGAGGACTCTCCTATACAGGAAGTGGATGAAGAGACTCGTTCAAAAGAGAAAGAACTTGATTTGTTGATCAAGAGTCTTACAACGACTCTGGCTTCCAAGGTTCAGTTCGACAAGGTTTCCACATATATCAGCGAACTTAATGAGGAGAACAGAATCCTCGCCCAGCAGATTGCCAACTTGGAAAAACAGGAGGATATTCTTGTTGAATACAAGACACGTGCCGACTCTATCCTTGAAGATAGGGTAAACAAGCATTTCTCGCTTGTCAGATGGAAGATGTTCCGCACCCTGGTTAATGGTAATCGTGAAGCGTATTGTGAAGCCACATTCAAGGGAACAGAGGCTGCGGATGGTCTCAACTCTGCCGGATATATAATGGCTGGTGTTGACATCTGCAATGCTATTGCTAAATATTATGATATTTCCGCTCCGGTTGTGATTGACAATGCTGAGAGTATCAACAATGATAATTTCCTCGACACAGAGGGGCAGCAGATTAGATTGTTCGTTTCGGAGGATGAAAAACTAACAGTAAGATAAATATGACTACAGAAGTAACAAAGTCTTTGACTCCTACACAGGTGGGTGTCATGAATTTCACGAAGAGTATCAACAGCTCTTATGTTCAGAATCAGCTCAAACAGGTATTGGGCAAGAATGCAGGAACGTTCGCCACGTCACTCGTGGAGGTTTTCACGAACGACACGCAGCTGCAGAAGTGTGACCAGAAGAAGGTTATACAGGAGGCTATCAAGGCGGCGACTCTTAAACTGCCTCTCAATAAACAGTTAGGTTATGCGTATATTCTCGTGTTCAACAACTGGGACAAGGCGTCTCGCAAGAGCGTTCCCACTCCGCAGATTGTTCTCGGTTACAGGGGGTATATCCAGTTGGCAATGCGCACCGGTCAGTACAAGAATATCAACGCCGATGTAGTGTATGAAGGTGAGATGGTTGGCAGAGACAAACTCTCCGGTGCCATCGACTTGTCCGGTGACAAGATTTCTGAAAAGGTTGTCGGCTATTTTGCCCACTTTGAGACGGTGAACGGATTTTCCAAGACTCTTTTTATGTCTCTCGGTGAGATGGCTGGATATGCCTTGAAGTTCTCTCCTTCTTTCAAACGTAACGCTGAGAAGAATCCGCTGCCTACGGTTGACGCTCTTTGTGATATGGCTAACGACCAGGCGGTCAACGGACCGCAGCAAGGAAAGGTTGGATGGGAAGGCGATTTCAACTCTATGGCAATAAAGGCTGTCCTTCGCCGACTTCTTTCCAAGTACGGCTATCTGTCTATCGAGATGATGTCGGCTCTCGCTGAGGACGAGTCTTCGGCGGTTGAGCAGCGCAACGAGGAGAACAATGAGACCAAACCTGTTTTCGATGCTCAGGCTGTCGAAATCAAGGAGGAGGAATCTAAACCTGTAGAAGACTGCCCGATTTGATGGAACTACGTGTGTTTGGCTCGTCGTCGTCGGGTAACGGGTATGCCCTGGTCTCTGACGATGACGAGATTTTACTGATAGAAGCAGGTGTGAAGGCAAGAGCCATACTAAAAGGTATCGACTACAGAACATCGTGTATCTCCGGGTGTATCGTAAGCCACGCTCACGGCGACCATTCTTCCCACATCACGGAATATCGCAAGATGGGTTTCCCTGTAGGGTGTAATCAGGATGTCGCTGAAAAAAAGTCTGTGGTCCACCCTTGTGTGATGCAGGCTGGCAAGACTTACGCTTTCGGTGGCTTCCATGTCACTCCATTCGATGTGAAACACGATGTGCCGAATTTTGGTTATCTCATACACCACAAGGATATGGGAGTGATGCTCTTCGCTACCGACACCTACACGCTGCCGTATGAGTTTGCCAACGTTGACCACTGGCTGCTGGAGGCTAACTACCACGACGATATTCTTGCCGAGAACGTGCGCAAGAGGGTTATTGATGAAGGACAGCGCAGGCGCCTCATGGTTTCACACATGTCGCTCGACAATTGTATTCTGAATCTTTCTCGCTGCCACGCCGAGAAGAGCCGGAATATCATTCTCATACATCTCTCGTCACGCAATTCTGATGCAAAACTCTTCAAGAAGAAGGTCGCCTCTCGTTTTGCGGTCCCTACATATGTAGCAAAAAGAAATGAAACCATAATATTGTAAACTTATGAAAAATGACAAGAAAGAAACAAAGAATATAAATGATGAAGTGAAACGCCTGCGCCATCTTATCGGCGTTCAGAGAGCGCAGTTCAAGGACGACCTTGAAGGACACGAGACACTTATCAAGGGGTTGAAAAAGGAAATCCAATATCTGAAAGCCTTCAACAAGTTTCTGATCAACAGGAACATCTTCCAGCGAATTGTCAACTCAATACCTGCCCACAATGATTTACGACCTTAACGACCCCCGTGATTATCTTGATGCTTGTGCGGTCTTTGAAAAAGCTTGTCAGGAGAAGCGCAAGATTGAAATTCGCTCTCCTCGAAGAGTGCGCACATCCCAACAGAACCGCTTCTACCATTTCATGCTCCGCTATTTCGCTTGCCAGTATGGTTGTACTGAAACCGAAGCTTCTGAGATTTACATGAAGCGTCAGGCTTGTCCTCATATCTTCGAGAGAACGATACTGAACCGTTTCGGCAACACGATAAAGACCTATAGGTCTTCTTCTGAATTGTCTTCCGAGGAGATGTCTTCGGCTATCAGAAATTTCATGGCGTGGTCTTCCATCGGCGGTATTGAGATTCCTGACCCGGAAGACACGCAGAGCATCAAGTTCTGTGAGAGAGAAATAGAAAGAAACCAATCAATGATTTAGTAATATGAGTGATTTTTTCCTGGGCAGCATAGACCTGTCCAAAATCGACAAGAAGCTCATCAAAATGGTGGACTTCAAGGATGGCACCACTCGTCCTGTCCTACAGCTGACAATCAGCAAGCGTAAAGAACCGTCCCGTTATGGTGACACTCATTATATCAGCATCGCCCCGAAAGGCACTCCGAAAGAGGAACGCTCTAAATATATAATCGGTGACCTCCGTGAATGGAGCGACAAGCCTCAGAAACCGTCTGCTGAGGAAATTGCCGCATCGCCTGCTCCTAATCCGAAGGAGGAGGAGGATTTACCCTTCTGATTATGGATAATGATATTCTTGCGGCTATCAGACTGCTTGAAAGTCACGGGTATCAAATCTCTCCACCTGCCTCTGATAACGGCACGGTGGAGATTTCAGACGGCGATTTTGAAACCCTATGGAACTTGTATCAGAAAAAGGTGGGCAAGCAGAAATGCTTGAAATTGTGGATGAAAATGTCTCGCACCGACAAGCGGAAATGTCTCGACTATGTCCCCTTGTATGTCGAGGCGCAGCCGGACAAACAATATAGAAAGAATCTTGAAACGTTCCTCAGAAACAGATGCTGGGAGGACGAACTAATTTATAAAAGCAATGTCAGACAAAGAATTAGTGCAGTCGCACAGCGTATCGACGACATCAAACAATACGACGCTTCCTTTAAGGGGTAGATTCCCGACTTTCACTTCCTTCTGCAAGGCATATTCGCCGGATAATATCACCATCGTGGGCAGATACAAGGAGAGATGCTTGTTTGGAACTTCCCCTACTCTCGCAACTCTTAACAAGACGTATGGCAATTCTTCTTCCATCCAGTTGCTGATGGTTCATTTGTCTTACGTCAACGAGATTTCATTTTTCTCCTCCCATATGAGTGTCCAACAGATTGAATATACTGCCACCGTAATAGTTCAGGAGTTTTATTATCTGAAGGTTTCTGAAATCATGTTGTTCCTCAATGGTCTGATGACTGGGGCTTACGGCTCGTTCTACCCTACCCCGGTCAATATTCTGACTCTCTTGCGTGAAAGGTTCACTCCTTATCGCAATGCCGCTTATGCTAAGCGTGAAGAAGAGGAACTGCAACAAAAAATCTCTGACGATGCTGAACGATTCAGAAACATGACAGACGAGGAGAGAAAAAGAATACAGGAGATAAAGGACCGTATATGCAGAAAGTTATCTATTGGCACAGAAGACTGAGCCAAAACGCTCTGGATAAAATAAAGCGACGCTTTCACATCACCGGCACTACGGTAAACGGAGAGAGCATCGCTACCATCGACGATGGTGATGAAGAAGCATTCCGGAAATGCATCGACGGAGGCTTCTTTATAGTGAGAAACAAAACAATAAAACTTTAATGTCTATGACAGAACAGACAATTACATTCACTCCCTCTGCCTCATTGCGCAAGGGTCTGAAACTAATAGCGAAGGGCATCTGGCTGACCATCGGCTCCATCGGCAGGCTGCTCGATGCCTGTATAAGGCGCTTCCCATACGTATGGATTGTAACGATTCTGATTGCTTCGGTAATCATAGCCCACGTCAACATCGGCAAGGCGAGGGCTGAAAGAGACCGTCTCAACAAGCAGAATTACGAATTGAACCAGAAGGTTGAAAAACTTTCCAATGTTTCATCAATTGGAATAAAATAGCAAACATTATGATAACATACAGACTCAACCAGTTCCCACCCGAATTCGGACTGATGGGTGTAGAACGTTCCTTGCTATTCCGCTTGTTGGAAGATGGGTTCAAGGTAAAATATCTGAATGAGGCAGGGGATATACACACAAGAGGCAAAGCCTTTCATTTTAGTGAATGTGAAATCACCTTCACTGACTTCCCCGACATCATCAAGTTCATCAACTTTGTCGGCAGAATTTCAATCGGTCTTGACAGCATCACGATGCTCGAAGCCGAGCTGAAAAGTTACTACAAATATCCAGAACATCCAGACGTTCCAGAACTATTAAAAGATTAGCACTATGAAACTATACAGATTTATGTCCCGGGAGGAGTATAAAGCTCTCGCAATGGGCAAGACGATAATCAGCGATGTAGATCACAAGAAACTCGGCAGGAAATCAACAGCCAAAGGCGTCTGTTTTGGTATCGGAGACTATGAGCAGGCAAAGAAAGACTTCCGTCACCTTAATGGCATTGTGGTGCCACATTATCTTGTCGTCTTCGACAAACCCGATACTCTGACATTCACTAAATGTCAAGGACGCTATACTGATTGGGAAAAGTTCGACAGACTGTATTCCAAAAAAAGATATTCTATGGCATATATTCTTGGAGCAGTGCCGACGAAGATGTGTGACGAGTATTGCACACCGTACTATTCCTTGAACGACATTGTGGAGACCTACGAAGTGTACCAAGTGACAAACTCATTAGAAAACCTTGAAGCAGTAAGAAGAATATGAAAAAGTACATTATCAAAAATGCAGATGGAAGTGAACAAAGCGAAATGCAAGCCATCCACGATTCACGCAAAGAAGCCGGGGAAACCTTGATGGACTACATTTACGACCACAACAAAGATTTGGACGTTGACGATGGCGATTATTTGTCGCCGTTTGATTTCGCCCTTGAAGAAGTTGAATGCACGGAAGTGAACGAAGTAATCACGGACTTTGAGAGTGCAAGAAAAGCCCTTGGCGGAAACGTTGTTCAGTTTGAAGATGTTGCAAGACTTATGACAGACATCACCCCCAAGCACATTGAAGCGTTGATTGCATTGAACAAGTTGTTCACCATTGCCGAAGCATGGAACAAGGAAGATGGATTCGTACCCGATTTCTCAGATTGCGAACAAGACAAGTGGTTTCCTTGGTTCAAGTACGACAATGATGCTGCGAGGTTCGTGTACGCGAATGCGCATCACACGCTTGCGACTGCGGATGCGCGTTTCGGTTCTCGGCTTTGCTTCAAATCGTCCGTGCGTGCCGCGCAATTCGGCAAGCAATTCACCGACCTTTACAACAAGGTTTTCTTGTAAATGTGTAAATAAAAAAAACTATGGATAAATATGAATTGACATCAGAAACCCTACAATATGCAGGACATACGTTACATAGGATAAAAGCCCTGAAAGATTTTGGCTCTATCAAAGCAGGAGAGCTTGGCGGATGGGTGGAGAAGGAGGAAAACCTGTCTCAATATGGTAATGCGTGGGTCTATGGCGATGCGTGGGTCTATGGCGATGCAAGGGTCCATGGCGATGCAAGGGTCCATGGCAATGCAGAGGTCTATGACAATGCGTGGGTCTATGGCAA
>ERZ1026888.1029-NODE-1029-length-13292-cov-9.053411_pt1 | contig 13292 bp, 13 predicted proteins | sample MGYA00380174_ERZ1026888 | MGnify/ENA primary metagenome ERZ1026888 (study PRJEB33269, sample SAMEA4719810) | human gut metagenome | biome: human-associated habitat; feature: organic feature; material: feces | place: Cameroon | collected 2013-10 ...
AACCGGTGTGGACGTGGAGAAGGAGAAATAAAGAAAAAAAATATTTAAAGAAGAGGAAGGAACCTTCTATCAGGAGAATATTTCCTATGAAGATCCATTTATAGATAATGTAGAATATACAGAACAGGAAATAGAATCGTTATTTTATGATATTCCAACATATGAGATTGAGAGTAATTTTGCAGATTCAAAAGAAGAAAATGAAAATTTTAAATGTTATGAAGATCAAAGTCTGGAACTTTTTGCAGAAATTATACACGGAATACAGGGAAATAGCCATAAAAAGATTAATCTCTACGTAGATATGCAAGGTGGCTTCCGAAGTGCAGTTTCACAGACAGATGCAGTATTAGAATTGTTAAAAGATCGAAATGTAAAAATACGTGGAAGATATGCTATTAAAAATTTTATTCCTAATGGTCAAAAAATTCATGAAGTCAAATTGGTTGATGAAGAGTATAAAGCATATGAACTGGTATCGGCAATGACAGAGTTTAAACGGTATGGTCGTGGACAGGGATTAACAGAATTTTTTGCTAAAGATAGTAATCTGGAAACAAAAGAGATTGTTGAATTAATAAGAAGAATATCAGGAGCAATATCATTATGTAATGTAGAAGAATTTGAAAGTCAGATAAGAGAGCTAGCAGAAATAAATGAAAAATTAAAAGACGTACAGTTGAATTCCAAAATTTCAATCGTATTTCAGGATATCATAGATGATTATATGTCGCTTTTGAGAAAAGAAAGTACGACTTTTGATATTGTGGAATGGTGTGTGAACAAATCATTTTATCAACAGGCAATTACATTGATAGAAAGTCTTATGCCAAAAATGTTAGTAGAATGTGGATTCTTATATTATAACCCGTGTGATTATATAGATGTAGTAATGGTAGAAAAAGATAACGAAGTAAAAGAGCATAGACCGATTTGCTATATATGTGAATGTGATAAGAAAAATAAAAATCAATCATGGAAAGATACATATAATTTACTCTTTGAGAAATGGATATGGTGTAATTCTGAGAATGATTCTAAGAAGAAAGAGTACTTTGGAGTATCTGATATTGATTGGATGAATTTATCCGTAGATACGGATTTTAAAGAAATATCTCGTGAATTCAAAAACATTAAGCCAGTAAAATGGGATGAAATAAGATGCAACAGACAAGAAACATTAAAAAATATAGAGTATAAAAAATATACGGAAGGATTAGAAAACGATACAGACGCAAGAATGTTTTGTATGTTTGTGGCTCTATCGAGAGAATTAAAACGAATACGTAATTCGATTAACCATGCATCAGCAGGACAAACATATGATCTTATAAAAGATGAAGGAATGGAAATGTTTATAAAACGTATGTTAAGTGTTTATCTTGCATTGGGAAAAGAGCTTAGACTGAATGAAAGATGGATTGAAGAAAAATGGGAAAAAGAGAATGTTTCGCCAGATACTGGTATGAAAGTAAAATTTGTTGCAGTGGAAATAGGCAAAAATAAAAAAAATATTAAGGGGCTGGTCGAAGGATTTTATGAAGGAACGATAGAAAGTGCTGCTCTTAATGGACTGTCGACTGCTCAAATAGGGGAATTGTGTGGAAAGATTTTGCAGGTAACAGTGAAAGATATTAACAAAGAAAGATATATCTTGACTTGTGAACGCGATGAACTGGAAAAAGCAATTAGCTTAAGTAGTTTAAAGGAAAAGTAAGTAAGTAAAAAAGGGCAGGAAGAAAGACTGGAATATTCAATGGGCAATTTATTTTCCAAAATAAATTTAGAAATAAATGAATAAGCGAAGGGGAAGGAAAGATGTATTTTGTAAATTTTTCAAATCATCCGTCAGAGAGTTGGAATGAACAACAAAAAACAGAAGCTGAGAAATGGGGTGAGATTGTGGATGTTCCATTTCCTAATGTGCAGCCTGAGGCAAGTTGTGAAGAAATAAGAAACATGGCTGAGAGTTGCGTGGAAAAGATACAGGAATATCATCCAACGGCAGTTATGTGTCAGGGAGAATTTACTTTGACTTACTGGGTAGTCAAACTTTTAAAAGAACGTAAGATAACAGTAGTATCTGCATGTAGTAAAAGACAGGTTACGGAGGAAAACAGAGAGGATGGGGTGACGTGCAAAAAATCTGTTTTTAAATTTGTTCAGTTCAGAGAATATTAAAAGAAAGACAATATACTGAAAAAACAAAATATAGATGACATATGATTTATTTAAGTTTAACACCAAATATGTGTAGCGGTAGGAGAGATCCTGCCGTTTTTTTATAACTAATTTGTATGACAGAGATGGGACGAAATGCAATATTTTAAACTAAAATATAATTGTACTTCAGAGATAGAAGTACCGCCTGGTAACTGAGGCGTAGAGTTCAGTAAACAGCGACCTCAAAGCGGCTGAAAGCTTTGATGGGGGAAGTGGCACCAATGCACATAGAGATGTCAAAACCTTGCTTAGGGGAAAGGGAGGAACACAATTATGAAGAATAAGAAGATAAGTATGAAAGGAATGAAAACACCATCGCCGGTAGTATTTATGCATGGATTTTTTAACGGACGCTTTAAGTCGGCAGGTATTGATTTGGACAGCGGTTTGCTTAATTCTGCGTATGTTAACGGAATGATGGACTTATTTTATAAATACTGTCAGGAACGAGTAGATAAATTAGAAACAGACATTTCGGCTATTTGTACAGAAGCAGAGACACTTTTCATAGAACTCAAAGCAATTCCTGAGAATATGAGCGAGAGACTGAGTGAAGAAAAAAATATGGAAAAAATTCCAGATAAATTACCATCGACAATACAGGAAGCGCAAGAAATAAGAGCTATTGCCCGTAGAATAGCGGAAGCAAAAGATTTCTCTGAGCACTCAAGAGGAGCGATAAATGAAAAGAATAGTAGAAGAACGGAAATTATTCAACGGCTTGTTCAGATACGAGACAGAATTATAACGAAAGAAAACAATTGCTACAATGAGTTAAATGCGACCGCGTTTTTATTAAAAGAACGTTTCTGCATTTATGGACATGGGGTACTTTTGCGGCCTATGCTTAACCGATATATTCCAAATGTGGACTATGATAGGATACTTGAATGTTATGATACAAATCATCAAGAAATTAAGAGTAGAATTTCAACACTGACAAAAGGGGAGGAAAAAGAGAATGCTTAATTGGTTCAATAAAAAAAATCAGGGAAATTACGGATCAAAGAATGTGGAAGAATATACACCAGCATATCTGCCAAAGAATGTGGAAGATGGACATACTGATTTATCAACGTTTATTACAAGTGATTATTCATTGCTTAATGAGAAGTATATGGAAGAATGTTATAAAGCATGTGAGAATAAGCTTTTGCCAATTATAGAGACGAGTGATAATTTTACGGTAGGAGAAAGCTTAGATGCATATATTGATGCAGAGATGAAGGTGGTTGAAAACAAGTATGAGGAAGAAGTTGCTATGCACGAATTGTCAGGAGCGAATATTATAAAATCGCGAAATGTACGTGCAGAAGAATTAAGACAGCGGATTCCGAAATTTCATGAAAAAATTACAGATACAGGTAGTAAAGTGGAGAAGCTTAAAGACAAACATGCAAAACATGCGCTCCGAATTGGAAATCGAATTATTCAATTAGGACTTCCGGTTACTTTAATAGCTTTTGCGGCAGACTTCTTCGTGAATACAGAATTCGTTCAGAGTATTTTATTCTCCAATATTAACTTGTTAAGAATTTTGGTTGTTTGTTTATGTCTGATGTCAGATGCGACGATGTTTGCTGTAGGAACAATAATGTCACAAGATGAAGATGGAATGCCGAAGTGGCTTCGTAGAACATTTTGTATTGTATTTGTTTCGCTGTTTGCTATAAGTGTAATAGGAAGTATTGCAATCCGTGTTGGTTCTATGTCTTTGACATATGGAAGCTTTGATGCAAGCGGAAATTTTATTGGCAAAGATACCTTCACTGTTGCAGAATATGCTTTAGCTATTATCAGTTCATTGTCAACAGCCGTAACGGGAGCATTGTCGTTGTTCTTCTCTGTTGACAGGGATTATTACCTGGAAAAGGAATGCATTAAATTACAGAAGACACTTAAGACAGATAAAAAGATCTGTGGTCAGCTCGAGTCAGAGCTTTTAGCCTTGGAACAGGCGGAAGATCCGATGGTTTGTGATAAGAAACGCAGAAAGGCTGCAGAAGCTAACATTGCAGCATTGTCAGTTGGACTGAAAATGCATGTCCGAAAACTTCTTGCACTTCATCAGCAGGATGCATTATATACAGATGCCATGGCAGAATCAGCAAAGGTTCTTTTAGAGTCGATGAATAAGAAAAGTACAAGTAACAGAAATGTAATCGATGGGTCACATGCAAATAAAAAGACAGTATTTACAGAAGAAAAAGAATTAAAGGAGGCTGTTTAATTATGAAAAAAGTAATTAGTATAATTTGTCTGGTCGCAATGTTGGTTTGTGGTTGTGAAAATGGTAACGACAAGGATAAAGATACCGAAAAGTTATTAAGACAACCTTACAATATTTCATTAGTTGCAGAAATAGCTAATAATAATCCAGTATTTGATGCAAATATTGACGAACTTTCAAATCTTGCAGCTGCTGCAGGCTCAACATATAGTTGTATTCTTGCTGATTCAACTCCAAATATGATTATAGAAGGAACAATTCCTGACTTTAGTGATAAAAATTATACAAAAGATATGATGGAAAGAGCGCGTACAGGAGTAGCGGCAGACATTATTGGAAAAATTGAAGCGGCAAAACCAGACAGTTCGGATGTAGATCTTGCGGCAGCAACATCCATGGCAGTTCGGAAATTACATTCGGATGAAGACGAGAATCGCAACAATCTTCTTGTTTATTATGGATCAGGAATTTCGACTACGGGTCTGATAGATATGATAAAAGTTCCAGTTTGCGAGATGGATGTAGAAGCTTCGGTGCAAACAATCGCCGATTCTATGGATGTAGATATGACTGGAATTCAGGTAATCTGGTACTGTTGCGGTGAGGTGGCCGGAACTGAACAGACAAAATTGTCAGACAATGAGAAAAAGATTCTGAAGACATTTTATAAAAACCTATTTATCAAGCTAGGAGCTAAGGGAATTTCATTCATGAATGATGTCCCACGAAGTGGAAATTATGACTTTGATCAGAAGGTTTCAGTTATGAAAACGGAAGGAAATGAATCTGGGCTAAAAGGTAAGGTCATTGATGGCAATGATGCTAGTGCAAAAGATGAAAATTTAGAAAAAGCGTTTTCAGAAGGAAACATCCTTGAATTTAATGAAAAAAGTATTGCTTTTAAAGAAGAATCAACAGAATTGGAAGATAAAAATAATGCAAAAGAATCGTTGGCTTATGTTATCTCTTATATGCAGAAAAATCCAGCTTTTCAATTACTTATCTGTGGCACAACGACATCTGCAGGTGAAGAAAGTTCATGTATAGAGTTTTCGGAAAATCGTGCCGAGGCAATCCGTACTCTTCTCGTGGATGAAGCAGGGATTAGTAGTGATAAAGTTCATACGATTGGATGTGGATGGAGTTCGTGTCTCTATGTGAATGATAGAGGAGCCGATGGAGAATTGAATGAATGTGCAGAACAAAACAGGTCTGTAAAATTGGTTGATTATAATAGTCAGACAGCGCAGGAGATTACGGACAGTCTTAAAACACACTAAGAGGGGGGAAAGTCATATGGAAATGCATATCATAGAAATAGTACGCTTTGCGGTAAGTATCATGTCTGTTTTAGCTGCAATATTACTTATGATCAGGGCAGATAATGATACAGCAATGAGAAGACTAACGGTTGTTCTAGCAGCTGTTTTGATTTTCTTTAATAAGCAAATTGGATGTATGATATATTTGCTTATCGGTTCAACATTGGAAAGTATTATAGCTGTTATGGGATTGACATTTATATTAATTGTCGGATTGGTAATTATGTTATTTCCGATACTTGCATTGCTTAAATGGATTATTCATTAGAAGGGGGAAAACATTATGTTTTACAATATTTCGAGGACACTTGAAATCATGCCATATATTTCATGGTCGGTATTATTGATTGTATGGCTGTTTATAGAAAATAAATGTTATAAAGAACAATTAAGTGATGAACCTCAAACTGAACCCGGACGTGAAAATTTTATTCTGCCTCCTGGAGATGGATATGAGTATTATGTATCTTCAAATTCTATTGTATATATTCTGCGAAAGGCCAGAAAATGTTTTCGAATTTATATTGTACAGGGAGATAATCCAGGAGTGAAAATAAAAAAAGACCGATATGGAAAGTACTTTAATGCCAGATGTCAGGATACAGGAAGTGCGGAAAGAATTGTCGATAAAGCTTTTGGAATGTGAGGTGAAGAATAATGTTCAAAAGACACAAAGAATATGAATCCATAGGAATGAAACTTTTAAGCTTACCAGTCAACCGAAAGGACATAGTTAATAAAAGAAAGAAAAATATTGGTGATCTTGAATCGGTTACAGCGGCAAATATGATAGGAACTACAGGAATAAAACCAGATTCGCCAATGATATTATGTGGAAGAAGTAATAAAGTATATCCGGTTTTGCAACAGTTACTTAGAATGACATTAAAACCATATGTAATTGTTGGCACACCGAAAGATTTAGACAATTCAGTTTTTTTAAATTTCGATGTAGAATGGAGAAGTAATATGCTAATGGGACAATTACAGGTAGGAAATGGAATGATTAGTTTAAGACCCGGCAGTGAGACGAGTTATGTATTAAGAGATTCAATAACAAATTGGGAAGACCATTTAGTTGTACTTTGTCTTGGAAATGGATTACAGGTAGATTCAGAACTTTTAAACCTGTTAAATAGCCTTGGACAATATATAATCGTTACTGAGTCCTTGAATAGAAGTATAAAGGGGATGGAAGGGGGTAAACTGACAGTTGAAGAATTGCTTGGTTCAATGGATTATATTTTAGTGTCTTCAATAGGACCAGCGGCAAAAGGACTCATGACGGTGTTACCTTTTTATGATTGCGAGAAAGTCAGTAATAGCATGGATTTTTCTCTTCATCGCGATATGCCGAATTATATTATGGAGGAGTTTCATCATAGAACTGGAGGTGGGACAAGAATAGGACAGACACGAACGTTGGAAACGAGATGTATTTTTTCACAAGAGGATATAATAAGATTACAGGATAAAGGTGTGTGGTTGATTTATAATACGAAAATTGCTCATACATGGATTGCAAAAATAATAAAATGAGAGGGACAGAGTTATGTTCCTCTCATTTTATTATTGAAAAAATTAAGTTTGGATTGACCGGAAAATCATGAAGGTTTTATACTTTACATTAAGATACAAAAGAATTGCCATGCAGATGAGAAAGGAATAAAGTATGGGGATAATAATTAAAAATTCAAAGTTAGTATTTGATGAGTTGATAGGAACGAATTCTTTTGATGATATATTTAAAAATACGATTCGTGATTATTATATATATGGCTTTAAGTCATATGAGCAGTTTACAAAAGGGAGACAGATAATTGATAAACGTTGGAAGATATTCAGTAAAATTCTAGGAGAAAAATGGACTTTTGAGAAAGGTAAAAATGGAAGAAATCAAATCATATTGGAAACAGTATATACAGGAGTGAAGAATCCCGTTGACGGTTTTTATTTTTTACATAATCTAAGTAAAATAGGAGATTATTTAAACTATTTGTTTGATTTGGATGACCGTTCTATACTAAGAGGTGGAATTCTTTCCATACCGGTTAGTATTAATGAACTAGAAACTGTCTCGGGAAAAAAAGGAAGAGAACATCTGTTAGATGTAAATGCTGTTGAATATTCAATAATTTTTAACTGGGAGCAAAAAATTAAATGTAATGATATAGAAAGAGAGAAAGTAAGAATAAATCGACAGTTAAATATCTGGTCGTGTAATACACGGTGTAAACAAAAAAGCTTCAAGAATAAATATAAAAATTTAAAATCAAGAACAGAAGAACTATATAATCTGGGTGTATTAGGTGATTTACGGGATAAACCGGAAGAAAGAAATAAATGGTTACAGGAACAATGGAGAGGATATTCTCCTGAATTTAAAAAGTATTTTAATAATGAAAGTGGAGGAGATCATTATTGGTATAAATCAAAAGTGACAATGGATGAAATATGTAAAAAATTATGTAGTAATGGAGATAAAAAGCAAAGTTTTTTTAACAGTTTTAGAACTATGTGTGAATTCTTCTCGCAGTATTATCCAATGGGTGAGCTTGGCACAATGTTATCAGAAAGATGTAATTGCAAGGTAAAAAATTACGATGAAGATATTTTTCACTTTAAACATAATTATTTACAGAAAACATTATATGATTATAATCTGGTAGATATTTTATATGCAATTGAAAAGGGATATTTATGTTTGATTGAATATTCACATGGAATCAATATGAGATCTTGTGGGGAAATAATCATTCCGCTGGAAATAAGAATCAGCGTGACTAATGGAAGAGAATATGTAATGTATTATCATGTGAATGACTGTAAAATAAAAGCATTTAGAATGGAATTTATAGATAAAATTACAATATTTTCACAGGTTGACTCAATTTATAAGATTAAGAGTAGTGTATGTGGATCTGGAAATAAAACACAAAAAAAGGTAATTAGTAAGGAGAAACTGTTTGTTAATGGAGAAGAATTAATAAGGAAAACAGCATTGGCAAGAGAAATGTTACCGTATATATGGGGAACAGATGTTGGAGAATGTGAAGTAACAGAGAATTGGAAAGATAAGTTAATTTATGTAAAATTACCGATTAGGTTCAATTGTGATGATGAGAGATATGTAGAAAACCGATTAAGAAAAGAAAAAAGAACAGTTTCGGAAGATGAAGGGATTTTAATTTTTCCAACAAAAGAGCTGAGAAGATGGATTCGTAGTTTTTATATGCGGCTAAATGTAACATCAGATATCAGGATTGGAGATTTTGATATTGCGTCAGATGTAGAAGTGATGTGGAATGTTTATTTCGATAAGAAGGTGTTAAGAGGAGAAGAAATTGTACAAGAGAATGAAGCTGATAAAAAAGAGTATGTAGAATATGGTTATTTCGTTTCGGGAGAGACTGTTAAGGAGTCAGAGGGGCATGGTGGTTTATTCAATGAACTGTTCAGCAGGTATGCAATTGTTTTGGCGGAGTCTGTGTTGGAATGTTCAGGAAAAAATTCAAGAGTTGATCTGGATGAAGCTCTTAAAAGGAATATATCAAGATCCTTTAAATATTATTCACCAACAGAAAGTGAAAAAGTCAGAAGAGAATTACGTGCATATATAGAGGACGCTGAACTTGTAAATAGTAAGGGGAAAACACGGTTTATTTTGGAACAGGGCAATTATTTATATGACGTCCTTCCAATCACTAAACTGGAATTACGTTGGTTAATAACGGTATTGGGAGATCCGTTAGCGACGATATTCTTTTCCACAGAACAAATTGATAAATTAAAGAAAGCCATACAAGATGCACCGTTCGAAGTTGAGGCGTTTAAGATGAGTGCAATCAATTATTTTGACAGGTACAATTTGGAAGAACAATATTTGCAGACAGGAGAAGGGGATACAAGACATTCAAAGAAAGAAGCTTATTTTATCAGAAAAGTCTATAAAGCTATTATATTTGGAGAGAAGATAAAAATAGAGTATAAAAACTGGAGAGGGGAAAAAAGATATGTAAATTGCAAACCTACATGGATGGAATATTCGAGAAGAGATGATATTTTTCGAATTTGGTATATAAATGAAAATAAAAATGAGATTAATATGGTTAATGTGTCAAGAATATTGCGTATTATTGTTTTTAATGATAAAAAATATAATAAAATGGAACAGAGAGAAAAATTAAAAAAAATATATGATCAGACTATGACTGAAATTCAGATTGAATTCTATCAGGGCGAAAAAAATTTGCCTGACAGGTTGTTAACAGAATTTTCGTTGTGGAAGAAAAAATGTATATATGATGTTACTGCTCAAAAATATATAATGACGTTATATTATTCGACATTAGATGAAAAGGAAATATTAATACGTTTGTTAAGTTATGGGCCATATATAAGAGTGGTGGCACCAGAAAAGAATTATATTTTATCTGAAATAAAAAAAAGGATTATTATACAGCGAGAACTAATTCAAGATAATGATTTTGACTTGTAAGTTTTAAGAGACCTTTGTTGCACTAAGGTGTGTGCAAAGGTCTTTTTTATATATTTTTTTTACGATACGTAAATGAGAATCCAAGACTTTTTTATTAAACTAAACTTGTACTTCAGAAGTGGTTGTACCGTCCGGTGACGGAGAATAGCACCAATGCATATGAGTAATAAAATAAAAAGTAATAGAAAGAAGGGAAAATATCATGCGTAAATATGAATATTCGGATGAACTTGTAAATCTTTTTAAGGAATACATGAAAATAAATGACAGACAGTATTCTTTTTATGAGGAATTAGGAATTTTTGAATTGACACTTAAAGTCCAGGGGGCAATTTCAAAAATTAAATACATAATTGATGTACACGAAAAAGAAATTATTATTTATGGAGTCTGCCCTGAGCGTGCAGACAAAAGAGATCCCAAAATGATGAATAAGATAGCAGAATTTATTTGTCAGGCTAATTATGGATTGAAGGATGGATGCTTTGAGTTCGATTTCCAGGATGGGGATATATATTATAAGAGCTATATTAATTGTGACAATTTGAAACTGTCGATGGAAGTCGTTGATAGTAGTATGCGATGTGTAGGGGCGATGATAGAACGTTATTCAAAGGGATTTATTAATATTATATTTAATAATTATTCAGCTCGAGAAGCAATTGCTGAATGCGAAAGAAACTGTGAAGAGATTTATCAAATAATAAGAGAAGCGGATATTAATGAAAATTTGGAAGCGGAAGAAATGGTTGATCATTTAGCATTGTGCTTTGGCATTGTAGAAAATTAAGAGAAGAATGGGAGAAGTAAAAAATGAGTATGGATTACAGTAGTATTCCGGGGGATTATCAATATTCTCAGACGAAATACGGAAAAGAAGTAAGTGGCGTGCTTAAAATTGGTGCACAAAGTGAACGGGATGGGGAAGCTCAGAGAAATGCAGGAGGGATGGATCGTGAATCAGGAGATCAGGGGGGACATTTGATGGCTCATCGATTCGGGGGGAGAAACGACCCTTCGAATCTGGATGCACAGGCAGCAAATGTGAATCAAAGAGATCAGGCAAGTGTTGAACGAAACATAGCTGGCTTATTAAATAATCCTAATAATACAGTGGCGATGAGTGTTAACAATTTTAACAGCGTGGGAGACCGGCCAACATCAACTATGATGAATGTAGGAGTACGGGATAATGTAACGGGGGAGATAGATGAACAACATATTTCATTCCAAAACGCAAATCATGATCTTCAACAGGAATGGAATAATACAGTGGACCGGGTAGATTCTGTTATTGATCCATCAGAAAATCTGGGAATAAATGATGAGCAAAGAGAGATGGCTAATGAGTTATGCGGAGAAGAAAATACAGTAGATGACAGATTGGGGAGTGGATGAAGTTATATGGAATTTGACAATTCATTTTTGGATGCGGATTCAGTGGAACAAGAGGCTGGGGAAGATATGGAAGAAGCAGAAGCACTGACAGGAGATGATATGGAGTATGATATGGAAGATAATGCTGGCGAAGGAATGAATTATGAATGTAGTGGATTGGGAGAATGAACATATATACAGTAAAAGATACGGAGGAGGAAAATAATATGTTACAGATGTCAGGTGGAAATATTACTTTACAGGAAGGTGCCAATATTGTGAAGGAATTGAAAAAACCTGTTGTTAGACTGGGGACAAATTTTGTTATAGATGATTCGGTTCTTGAGAAACCAACGTTATTGACCGGACAGGTTTCCAGTGGAAAATCTACGTTAATATGCAAAAAAATAATGCCACAGGTTTTTAATGGAATGGGAGAAAAAGATTCCGCTGTTATATTTGCTGCTAAAAGTGAAATGATAGATGGGTTTTATAATCCGTCAAAGGGAGATATTTTACTGGATTATAATGCGGTAAGACCGGAGAATATATGGAATATTTTTCTGGAAATGCAGGTATCTGCAGATCCGGAAAGGACATTGATAGAACTTGTTGATGTTATGTTTTCGAGACATAAAAATAAAGTACAGCCGTTTTTTACCAGTGCATCGAAAGATATGTTTAAGAGTTTGACAATGTATTTATATAAATATTATGAAAAAAAAACGGGCAAAAAGCCAAATAACAGTGTATTGATAGGATTTTTTGATTCGTTAACACTGAAAGATTCTGAGATAGACGGGAAAAAGGGATTACTTACGCTTATTAAAGAAGTTCCGGAATTGCGTCATTTGTCCGATTATCTGGGAGATGGAGGAAGTCAACAGGCGTTAGGGGTATTAGGTGAATTAAGAACTGTTCTAAGTGAAACATTTCAAGGAGGGGCATTTGTGAGAGCAGGAGAATTCTCGGTTAGACAGGCGTTGGAAGAAGGACGAAAAATTTTCCTTCGTTATAATTTCGCAGAAAGTACAGAATCCAGTATTGTATTTTTCAATATGCTTATTGATCAAATGATTAAAGTAAGTCTGACTGAAAATGGACAAAAAGTGTGGTTTATTCTTGATGAATTCAGTCTGTTGATTGGACAGGGCACTCTCAGATATTTAGAGGCGGCAATGGCCTATGGAAGAGGGAACGGATTCAGATTAATCGCAGCTATTCAATCAGCTCAATTAATGGAAAAAAATTGTACAGAAAATGAAGCAAATTGTATACTGGGGCTTTTTCCTAACATTTTTTGTTTTTTCACAAGTGACTACAAAACCAGACAATTATTAGTGCGTAGATATGGGACTAATTTGGTCTCTGTTATTGGATTTGGTGGGGGAAAGCCAGAACTAAGAGAACAAAATATAATTCAGGATGAAGATTTCTATAAGATTGCATTACCCGGAGACTGTATTGTCTCTTTGGCAGGATATGCACCATTTTTTTTCAGAAACAATAACGAAAAATTAATAGAACCAGAAGAAAGTAATATATAGAATATTTGTAAAAATACACAGAAAATGTTGCATGTTATAGAAAAATGAGGGGATACATATGAAAAATACAATGAAAAAGGTAGACTATCTTAAAG
>ERZ1026888.1043-NODE-1043-length-13164-cov-23.113205_pt1 | contig 13164 bp, 9 predicted proteins | sample MGYA00380174_ERZ1026888 | MGnify/ENA primary metagenome ERZ1026888 (study PRJEB33269, sample SAMEA4719810) | human gut metagenome | biome: human-associated habitat; feature: organic feature; material: feces | place: Cameroon | collected 2013-10 ...
TTTCATCATCGTTTCCATCTTCCATGGCTTCTGTGTCGACTTTTCTGTACCCTTCCTGGTTACCTTCTTCTGTTCTTTGTAGAAATAACTAAAAGCAGTTTTAACCCAAACCCGTATGAGACATATTCGGTTGTTCCAGAGCCACACGAAGGTATCTTCCATGATTTCTTCGGCATTCCACTAAAATCCATCTAAATCATATTCTTCACTGTCCAAATCCAGACTGTCGTCGTTGTCGATAGTTGTATTTGGTGCTTTTTCTTCCTTTATATCCGCATCGGTTCCCTGGGTTCCGGTTGTTCCGTTACTGAAAGTTCCGGTCGTACCATTATCGAATGTTCCGGTAGTTCCGGTTTCTATTTCACCGGTAGTTCCGCTTTCGGCAGTTCCGGTTTCTTCATCATTTTCTTCTGTATCATCCGTCTTTTCCTGCTGGATGATTTCTTCCGGTTCTTCAAGCAGTGGGTCCTTGCTGATTTTCAGCGGTGCCAGATGCTGGGTATAGAAGAGGGTATAGTCGTCGTAGCTCAGACTGGTGCCCAGCAGCAGGAGGTTTGGTTCGCTGATTACGATGCCGCGGGCTCCCTTTGTGAGGAGCTGGGTGATGGCCTGATGCTGGTAGATGTCGTTAGCATACTGGCGTGCTTCGTCGTAATTGCGGAATCCCTTTACCTGCATGCGGTGCAGACCATTCTGCTCGTCAATGACGAGGTCGAAATTACGCACGAGATAGGAGGTGAAATTATATTTCGCCATCTCGAAGAGCAACTGGTTCTCGTTTACAGAATCGGGAACGTAGGCGAGCATGAAGACGAACGGCTCGTTGCGCTCGATGCTGAATACCTTTGCTTTGGATTTGATATCATCATTGAGTACGGTGTTGCGGCGCGACCATACATTGCTCAGGTCGAATGTGCCGCCCTTGAGCTGTCTGCCGGCTTTCACTCCGTTGAGAATCATTCCAGCCATCTCGCTGAGTCGGCTGTTCGGATATTTCTCTACCACCTGCTGCATATCATCGAGACATGCCTGGATATTACCCTCGTGGAGCTGGGTGAGTCCACCGATAAAGAGGAACTTGTCGCGGTTGGCTCCTTCAGGATAGCGCTTGTCAGAGATAGCCCTGTTGTGTACCACCTTATTATATAGGTTAGCCTTGAAGGCATCGTAGGTGGCAGCATAGAGCGAGTCTTCGAGATGAATGCCCATCTTCGCATCTTCCTCATAATAAGGAGAGGTGAGCAGGGTGGTCCATTGGCTCTCCGGATAATTCGCTTTCAACAGGTCGAGATAGCGGCTGGCGATGGCTGGCTGCTTCCTGATGTTGTAGAGCAGGTAGAGGTGATAGTAGGCATCATCGAGATGTTCGTATGCAGCGTTCTTCTTTACCAGTCGCTGCAACATGCGTTCGCTTTCGTCCAGATCATCCAGCTTATCTTTCAGGATGATGCCGGCATGCAGTAGGCCGTCGTCCAGAATCTGATTGCTTTCTGCCATCTTCTCTTCGGTGAGCGGAATCTGAGCGAGATAGTAGGCGCGCTGATGCGGATCTTCTTCTGCACTCAGGTTCTTCTCTTTCTCCTTCTCAAGGTCTTTCTTCTGTGCCTCGTTGAGGAGCGAATCGCGCTGCTCGTCGGTCATTTCTTCTACACCTTTGGCATCGGCTACTACGGTCTGGTTGCTCCGCTGCCAGTTGTCGATGTTCTTTCGTTTGCCCCAGAGACGTTCAAACTGCTGTTTGCCTTGGGCTACGGCAGATTGGGAATAGAAATACCAGGTATTGCTGTTGCCGAAACCGCCGTTGCCCATGGCTCCGTTTCCGAAGCCGGATGAGGCATTGCTGTTTCCCTGATTCCTGTTGTTCCTGCTGTTATTATTGCCGTTGCTTCTTCCGAAGTCAGAGTTGCCCTGATGTTCTGCCAGTTCCTGGTCGGCAAGTCTTCTCTTTTCTTCCTTTTCCTGCTTTTTCAGGGCATCTATCACCTTGTCAATGGCGCCGTTCCGTTCTGTTTCGCTCATGCGGGCGAGTGATTGCAGGGAGTCCTGCAGATGGATGGCGTCAGTATAAGGCACCAGTTCATCGAGTACCTTCGAACGGTCGGAGAGCTGTTTGTAGTCTTTGCGGTCCTGGTCTAGGAGTCCGATGGCAGCATCATAGCATCGCTTGGCATCGCCATATCGGTGGCATTGCCAGTATACATTGCCCAGATGCAGCAGCAATACACCTTTCTCAACTCCGTTGCGGCTTGATTTCGCTGCACCCTTTTCGTATGCAGCAATAGCCTGAAGGGTATCGCCTTGGTTGAGATGTATGTTGCCGATGGCATAATAAACCTGGTCGAGATATTCCTGATTCTTGTCGCTCGCAGCCATTCGCTTCAATTTGGATACCATCTTCCGGGAGTTGTTGGTTGCCAGTACCTCGGTCATGGAGATGCGGGCATTGAACTCCAGTTCGTAAGGCGGATTGAGGCGGATGACATGCTTGAAGGCGCAATAGGCATTCTGGGTATGTCCCTGTTGTGCTTCTACCTGTCCCATCAGATACCAGAGGCGGGCTTTCTGCTTGCGTCGCATCTCATAGCCGATGGCTTTGCGGAGATACGGAACGGCTTCCTGATAGCGTCCGGTCTTCAGATAGTAGAGGGCATAGGTCTTGTCCCATTCCTTCTGGGCACGCCAGTGGATGGAATCGCGCTCGATATTACGGATTACATCTTCGGCATCGTATATCCATCCTGATTCCAGATAACTCTTGGCGAGCCAGGCACGTGCCTTGCCGTAAATGCCGGGTTGGGTGGCGTAGAGGCGGCTCATATAGGCGAAAGTGGCTGCTGCCGACTGGAAATCGCCTTCAAAAAACTGGGAACGGCCCATCAGCATCCATGCCTTCCAGAGGAACGGATTATATTCACGGCGCTGCAGCCATTCCAGGTCTTTGGCAGTCTTGCGGCGTTTCTTATCCCATACCGGGCGGCGCTTGATGCTATGCTGGTGGATGGCTTTCTCGCATTTCTCGATGGCGCGGTCGTAGTTCGACTTGCCCAGTTCGCGGCTGTTCTTGTTGCCAACAGTATAATAAGGAATCATTTCAGAGTAATTGTCCTTATTTCCGTTTTCCTTTTCGAGCGAGCCTTCTATATAGGCTACGGTACCATTATAATAGGTGTTGTATCGGGCGTTGAAGGCATGCCACCATCTGCTCTTCGCCGTATTTTTCTGCGTAGAGCATCCTGCCATGGTCATTGCGAAGGCAAGGACAACCATAGCTGGCAAGAGGTTTCTGAATGGGAAATGCTTCAACATAAGTTTCTTCTTTATTTAAAATTATACTTTCAGAGCGTGTGAAAGCCTTAGTGCTTTCTGGCTGCCAGTATCCTTGCTGCTGCAAACAGGATGATGCTGACGAAGATGATGGTTGCACCTGATGGCACATTGAGCAGATAACTGGCATAGAGACCCACGATGCAGTCGATGCAGCCTATCACGATGCTGGCTCCTATCATGCGCTTGTAGCTGTAGGTGAAGAGGTTGGCTGTCATCTGTGGTATGGTGAGCAGACTGATGGCAAGTACGATGCCCACCATCTTGATGGTTGCCACGATGGTCATGGCGATGAGCGTCATCATCATATATTCTATCGCTGTAACCGGCAGATGTTGCGATTTGGCAAAGGTGCTGTCGAATGCGATGGTCTGGATAGGACGCAACAGAAAGGTGAACAGCATTGCAACAAACAGGGTAAGACCTGCCAGTAGCCAGAGGTCTGTACTGTCGATGGCAAGTATACTTCCGAAGAGGAAAGAGGGCAGGTCGGGCATGAATCCCGGAGTAAGGAAACAGCAGATGATGCCCACGCTCATGCCCAGGGTCCAGAACATGGCGATGGCAGAGTCTTTGCGCACATCTTTCTTCCGTGATACCCATTGCACGCCGAAGGCACTCAAAATGGCGAATACCATGGCAGAGAGTATAGGGTTGATGCCTGCAAATACGCCGATACCGATGCCGCCAAAAGAGGCATGCGTAATGCCACCGCTGATGAAGACCAGCCGGCGGGTGACGATGTAGGTGCCTACAAAGCCACACAGAATGCTTGCCAGTAGGGCGCCAATCAGCGCGTTCTGAAAAAATGTATATTGCAGTATATCCATGTTTTTACTTAGAACTTTAAATTTTGAACTTTGCGCATTGCATGTTACGCATTGCGCATTGTATGTTTAACTTAAAAAACTGATGACTTCGTCCTTTATCTGGTTAGGCAGGTTGATGCCTCTCAGTATCAGACTTCGGTTCCATCCCGCCACTTCGTCTGGCTGCATCGTATAGAGCACTTCCGAGAATTCCTCTACCTCCTCATCGGTATAGTCGTCGGCAGCTCTTCCTGCAAACCGGTCGAGTTCTTCGTCATCGTAGTATTCTATTTCCTTGGTGGCGGCTTCCATCATGCATTCCTGTTCGCATTTAGAGTTCTCTCCGTTGCAGGTATTGCACGAAACTCCTTCCTGCAAAGGGTCTTCATCCTCTCCCTTGCGATGAGAGATGATGCCGAAAATGGCGCTTATCAAGCCTAGGACCACCAGGGCCAAAATCAGGTACAACATTTACTTTGAACTTTGAATATTGAACTTTGAACTTTATGATTAGCAAAGCTGTTGAATTCTTCACTCTTCACTTATCTCAAATCCCACCTTCTTCAGGTCTTCCCAATAATGAGGATAGGATTTGCTCACCACCTCAGGATTGTTGATTTCTATCTGAGGGAACTTGAAGGCAAGAGGGGCGAAGGCAAGTGCCATGCGATGGTCCTCGTAGGTGTCGATAGGCTCGAAACTAGGCTCGCAAGTCTCGCCATCCCAAATCAGCGTGTTATCGTTCTCGTCATAAATCACGTAACCCACCTTCTTCAGCTCCTTCTTCAAAGCCTCGATGCGGTCGGTCTCCTTGATCTTGAGACTGGCAAGCCCGGTGAATTTAAACTTTACGCCCAGAGCACAGCAGGCTACAACGATGGTCTGTGCAAGGTCTGGAGAACCGCTGAAATCGTAGTCGAAACGAGGCAAGAGACAACGCTGGACTTTCAACTTGACAGGAGAAAGAACATCACGGTTCTCAAATTCTGATTTCACGCCCAGTAGACTGAAGATGTATTTCACGACAGAATCGCCCTGCTTGGAACTGTCGAACAAGCCTTCGAGTCTTACCTCAGAATCAGGGTTTCCGTTCAGCGCCATCATTTCATACCAGTAAGAAGAAGCGCTCCAGTCATTCTCGATGGTGTAGTCGGCTACGCAGCTGTAAGGTTGCGGCTTTACCATGATGGTATCTACATCGGTCCATTCTGCACTGGCTCCGAAGTTCTGCATCGTCCACAGCGTGAGGTCGATGTAAGGACGGGATGCAATCTCGCCCGTCAGCTTCAGTTCCAGACCGTTTTTCAGAATCGGACCAATCATCAGCAGTGCCGAGATATACTGCGAACTGATGTTTCCCACCACTTCGAGATGTCCGCCTTCCAATGGCTTACCAACGATGTGGAGTGGAGGATAGCCCTCTTTCTTTTCATACTGTATATTAGCTCCGAGGTAACGCAGGGCATCTACCAGGATAGCAATAGGGCGGTTCTGCATGCGCTCTGTACCTGTAATGGTATGCTCGCCCGGTGTAGCAGAAAGATAGGCGGTCATAAAGCGCATGGCAGTACCGGCAGCCTTGATGTTGATGACATCAGGCATATCGCGCAGTGCCGCAATGATGACTTCTGTATCATCGCAATCGCTCAGGTTGTGGGGCTGCAACTTGCATCCCGCCATGGCATTGATTACCAATGCACGGTTGCTGATACTCTTGGAAGCTGGCAAGTTGATACTTGCATTGAGTTGGCGTGGAGCCTTGATTGTATATTTCATTTTCTTCTTGTTTCTATTTCTTTTAATACTCTTTTTCCTGATTTTGTTATTTCTCAGCCTTCAGTATCCGGATGTCCTTGATGCTGACAGCCTTCTCTTTGGCATATCGGATTGGGAGGTCATCTTCCGTTTCCGGCATCTCATCCCATGCACGGGTTCTCGGACGAATCTTCTTCGGACCCGGTATCAGGGGCGAGTAATACAGAACCTGGCGGATGCGGTTTGCCTGTTCTGGGGTGAAACGCATGCTGTAACAGATGCTGTAGTCCATCAGATTGTCTGACTGCCATTCCCCATCCTTGCTGTTGGTGCGTTTGGCAAGCTCTTTCATGCTGAGCGTGGTATCCTTCTTGATGGCTTGTGCTTTACTGACATATTCTGTCAGCCATTTGCCGTATGCTATTCGGTTGTAGCTCGGTGTATCATCGCAATGGTCTGAGTCGTCATCATCATTGGCAGCCTCTGATTTGTCTTTCACTGTCTTTTCTGAGAAACTGTGGAAGAGACCCAGATAATGTCCCAATTCGTGAGCCAGCGTAGCATTCGGGTCGGCTGTATTGTAGGTATATCCCTTATGATTCTTATCTGTAGTATACCGGGTTCCTTCTTTATCCCTTCCCACATAGATAGAATTGAGCGAAACGCAATATGGAAATTTGCCCGGTTTGCTCAGCGGGTAGTTCTTGCCATTGCTCAAACCATCTATCTGTGGATAGCCGCCTACCTGGTAAGGCAGATGACTGATGCCCAGCGTGGTGCTGTTTTCATCGGTCTTCTTGAAGGCATATACCATCACATTGATGTAGTCGTTCTGGTCCCAGCAGTACTTTACATACTTCTTGTCCTTCATGAAGCTCTCGCAGTCGAACTCCGATTCTGAAACCTTGATATATTCCACACCCGGTGTACTGAGTCTCTTGCCGCTCTCATTCTTCTCAGCCAGTTCGAACAGGATATGCAGGTTCTCGCTCGGGATGGTATCCATCTGATAGTTGTATACATCACCCTGATAAAGTTCGTTCACATTGGAGAGAATCTCCTTGAGGCGGGTATATTCGATGTATTGCGTGGTATTACTGTAGAAGACATGGAAGATGACAGGCAGATGATAGACATAATCATCGCCTGTAATGATATCTGAGTCACGGTCTTGTCCGTGGGATATGATAGGGTCGCCGATAGAGCCTTCAGTATCCTTGCATGATGCAAGGCTGAGGACGGTGAGGGCGATCATGAAATAAACAATTTTTCTCATGCGCGTACCTTATATTATATATTTTCGTGCAAAAATACAAAAATAAAAGAAGATAGGCGAGAAATATCCAGAAAAAGTTTCTCAAAATGCCAAAAAACTTGTGCTTTCTTCTTCTTGATGTATGTCAATTCAGTTACATTTTGTAAACTTGACCCCATGAAAATAGCGTTTTGTAAGGTATGTCTTCGTGCAATATGCGAAATTTTAGGCTATGAAATTGCAAATTGTAAGATTGGGTGCGTTCTAAAGCGAAAAGTATAACTTGACCAAAAAATAAGATAAAATAGCGTTAAGGAATTATGAACTTTTCGGAAATCGTTGTATCTTTGCACCAGAAAAAGAAACAAAGACAATTACAATAACATCCTAAAAATAAACGATATGAAACGAATGATATTATTCTCATTGATGGCTTTGATGACCATAGCAGCTTTCGGTCGTAAGCACGTAGAGAATGCAACAGTTGTAGCTGACACTATTTTCTATGCAGAAAATATGAGTAATGTAACCAGCGCAGATCAGGCTAGTTATTACAGACTGCTGATGACTACTGGTTCAGGCCTTAACAAGAAGGACGTTTTCCAGGACTTCTATATGAACGGTAATCTCCGTGCTGAAGGTGGTTATAGTTTTATCGACCTCGGCAACGATCGCAATACTATCTTTAATGGTGAGGTTACTACCTATTATAAGAATGGTAAGGAGAAGTGGCATGGCAAGTATGTTAATGGCAAGCGCGAAGGCTACTTCACACTCCAGCTCCGTGAAGGCGGTGTAGCTGTCGTTCAGTTCAAGAATGGCAAGTCTGTTCACGATTACTTCATGGTAACTTACAAGGACGGTAATTCTGAGAAGAGAAATCTCTCTGAGTTGAAGCAGTTCATGTAATCAGAAATAAGCAACTATGTAGTTTTGTTACTTCATTGAATTAGAAGAAAATCTCTCTTATATAAATTAAAATTTTATGTTGATATGACCAATATGGGGATGGCTTCCGTGAGGAAGGTGCATCCCCTTTTTTTGTTGGGTGTGCCATAAGTCTGGACAATAGTTGGTGCATAACAGTTGGGCAACGCATGCACAACAGCTGTTGTGCATGCGCATATCAGCTGTTATGCAAGCGCACAACAGCTGTTGTGCGACCGGAGATACCGACTGTCTCAACAACATATCCTATCTCTTCCAGCAACATGACCTATCTCTTTCAACAACTTATCCTATCTCTTCCAACAACATGACCTATCTCTTTCAACAACATGACCTATCTCTTTCAACAACAAGAAGGAGGGTGTGTCATAAATCAATAGCTCGCATACTTCTGGGCTGCATTGAGCTTGATGATGGAAAAGAAACTTTACAATCGCAGCTTTCTGAAAGACGCCAGGAAATCATCCTCAAGAAGCTGGATGCCTGGTGTGCCAATGGAGAATATAGGGATACCATATTGAATATGGTTACCCTGTCACGCACGTTGGATATCCCTAAACCGGAGCTTTCCAAATACTTCTCGGGGCTCAATACCACCTTCCGTTTCTGGCTTGCCGAGGTACGTTTTGAGGCTGCCAAAAAGATGATTTTGGAGAAGCCAAACTATAGCAATGATATGATTTCTGCCGAGTGCGGCTTCTCTTCCCGCTCCAATCTCTACCGTATGTTCAAAGAGAAAGAAGGCTGTTCTCCTACGGCTTGGAGAGAGAAAAACTGTTAAAGAATGTATAATAGGTGTCCATTTGCCCACCAAATGGACACCTATTTTGTAGCAACTGGACACCTAGTGGGGGCAACTGGACACCTTGTTTCAAAAAAAAACACTATATTTGCACCATGAAAAGTATAATAGATTCATTTGCCAAAGAAGAACAGGCTATCCTGATAGTAGCTTTGTTTCTCCTCATTTATGTTGGCACCATGATTAATGTCATGGTGAGGGAATATAGGACCTATCTTGATGATTACCCGATGTATCATTTCAGCCTGGGTGATTTCATCAGGAGAGGGCGTTTCTATATCTGCCTCATTCTCGGCGTAGTGTTTATCACGTTCGTGGGTCTGGTAGTCAGTCTGATGGCAATCAGTATTCAGTAATATCTTGATAAAATATAATAACAAATATAATATTAAATTATGAAACATTTTTCAAATCAATCCAATGGGTCGCACGTCGGCCGTATGAACTATGGGGGGGCGATAATCCGTAGATTCGCCCTGTTCCCATTGATGTTGCTCATGTTGTTGCTTCTGCCTGCCGGCATGGTGGCGCAGAAGGCAGCTTCCAGTTCTAAGTATATAGCAACGTATGAATCCTCTACCCAAACCTTGACTTTCAAGGAAAATGTGGGTGAAACCCTTCCTGAAAATAGTGCTTGGGTGAAAGATAAACAGACGGTGGCTGCTATCAATAAGAAATTAGGGAATGGTACAATTGTGCACATTGTTTTCGATAAGAGCTTTAGCACATACACTCCTACATCGTTGCGCGGTTTCTTTGGGAATCGCACAAAAATGGAAACAATTACAGGCCTGGAATATCTGAATACAGAGAAGGTGACGGATATGAGTTACATGTTCAATAACTGTTCAAAACTCACCTCTCTCGATGTCACAAAGTTCAATACCGCGAATGTGACGAATATGAGCTATATGTTCTATAGCTGTAATGCTCTCACCTCTCTCGACGTCACTAAGTTCAACACTGCGAAAGTCTCGAATATGGGTTACATGTTCTTTAACTGTTCAAAACTCACCTCTCTCGATGTCACAAAGTTCAATACCGTGAATGTGACGAATATGAGCGAAATGTTCAATAACTGTCTAGATCTCACCTCACTCGACGTCACTAAGTTCAATACCGCGAATGTGACAAAAATGAGTGGCATGTTCTCTGGCTGTTCAAAACTCCTCTCTCTCGACGTCACTAAGTTCAATACCGCGAATGTGACGAATATGAGCGGAATGTTCAATAACTGTTCAAAACTCACCTCTCTTGACGTCACAAAGTTCAATACCGCGAATGTGACGGATATGTCTTATATGTTCGATTCCTGTTCTGCTCTCCTCTCACTCGATGTCACAAACTTCAATACAGAGAAGGTGACGAGTATGAATAACATGTTCAATAACTGTTCAAAACTCACCTCACTCGATGTCACAAACTTCAATACCGTGAATGTGACGGGTATGAAATACATGTTTTCAGGCTGCCAAGCTCTCACTACCATCTACGCCAGCAGTAAGTTTGTAACAACCCAGGTATCTAATAGTAGCGGTATGTTCAACAAATGTGAAAAACTCAAAGGCGAAGTAGAAGAATGGACAGATGACAAGGCTACCGACAAGACCTATGCCAAGATAGAAGGTGGATATTTTAGTGGTGGAATCCCTAGAGTAAAATATGCTGATGGCACGCTGACCTTCTTTCTCACAACCAAGGAGACTTTGGGAGAAAATGAGTATGGAATCTATGGTGGGTTGGGGACACCTGACTGGGTGTGGCAAAACCCTAACGTTACCAACGTTACCAAGGTAGTGTTTGATCCCGCCTTTGCAAATGCCCGACCAACCAACTGTAATGAATGGTTCCAAAACTACGTAAACCTCACGAGCATAGAGGGTATCGAATATTTGAATACATCACAGGTTACTGATATGCATAATATGTTCTATAATTGTTATTATCTCCAAACAATTGACTTTTCTGGCTTCGACACTCGAAAAGTAAAGGATATGAGTAATATGTTTTACAACTGTGGTAGTTTGAAATCGCTGGATATTTCAAATTTCAATACGTCGGAAGTGACGAATATGAGAAGCATGTTTTATCATTGTATTGGGCTGAAGTCACTTGATCTCTCTCATTTTAATACATCAAAAGTGTCTAATATGATTTCGATGTTCGAATTGTGTTTTAACCTTTCGTCTGTTAATTTGTCGGGTTGGGATACTAGGAATGTGGGAAGTATGTATCATATGTTCGAAGGATGCAAATCCCTAAAGACACTTGACTTGTCTGGTTTTGATACTCGGGAAAAAACTTGTTCTATGGGCGACATGTTTAATACGTGTAATGAACTTACTACCATTTTCGTGAGCGATAAGTTTGCTGTAGGAACAGGCGTTACTGGTGATGACACGATGTTCCTGGAATGCTACAAACTCAAGGGAGCCAATGCTTTAGATAAGAATAAAACGGGAATTGATAACGCCAACTACAAGACTGGCTATTTTACCAAGCTGGTAGGCAAGAATGGCGATGAGAAAATAGGAGCAACGGGAGAAACTCTTGCTACGGATAATCTCGTTCTTGACGACGATAAGGATTTCGTGGCTTACGAGCCATTCGCTGCCAAGGCTGCATCTTATAGCCGCATGATGAATGAAGGCACTACATGGGCTACTCTCTGCTTGCCATTCGAGGTATCGCTCGCAAATCAGAACTTCCGTGCCTTCAAGCTTCTTTCAGCTGATGAGGGTACAGAAACAGTAGAACTCGAAGAGATAAAGACAAGGATCGAGGCTGGTACTCCTGTTATCATCAAGATGAAGGATGGAGCAACAAAGCTCAACTTCACTGTAGCCGACAAGGAGATTGCAAAAGACGTTCAGACTGCAGAAACTGCTAATGGCAACTATCAGCTCCAGGGTCTCTATACCCAAAAGGAGTTCAGCAAGGATACTGACAACAACTGCTACATCGTGAAGGGCTTCAAGCTGATGAACCCAGCCAAGCTATTGGATAAAACAGCAACAAAGTCTGTTGGCAGCAAGCCTTTCCGTGCTTACATGGTAGATAACTCTTCTGCTCCTGCAGCTGGTGCCAGAATGTTCAGCATCAGCGTCGGCGGCAGCACAACAGCCATCGAGCAGTTGGAGTCTACAGCAGATAGCAAGGCTGAATACTACGACCTCCAGGGTCATCGCCTCCATGATTTGCAGAAAGGTGTGAACATCGTGAAGCGTGGTGGCAAGACCATGAAGGTTATCATCAAGTAATAAAAAATAGTAATAAAAATAGATATGAAAAAGAAAAGATATATCAAGCCAGTGGTTAGCGTCATGGAAATGGAAACCACAGCCATCCTCGCCGGCTCTGTTATCCAGAAGGCGGAAGAAGCGGATTACAGCAACGAAAATGTGAAGGATTTCTGGGATAATGAAACTAATAAGGGAATTTGGGCAGACTAGCCCCAGATTTTCTATCGTACCCCCAGGCATCGCATCTGATGCCTGGGGCAAAATAAAAAGAGGGTGTGTCATAAGCCACATCCCATACGCCCTGAAAGGGCAGAAGCTCCTAGCCCAGGGCATCGCCCTGGGTTTTAATACAAATACAAAAAAATCGCCCTGAAAGGGCAAAAGCTTTCAATATCAAAGCTTTTGCCCTTTCAGGGCGACTTTTTTGTCAACATTACCCAGGGCGATGCCCTGGGCTAGGAGCTTTTGGGCTTTCAGCCCGACCTTGCTGCCATTATCTGGACTTATGACACACCCTCTTCTGATTATTCTTATTGCTGTTGGATGAAAGGTAGGATTAGAACATTAAATCTACTTCTACCGGACAATGGTCGCTGCCCATGATTTCAGTATGGATCTTAGCTTCTGTAATCTGTTCCTTGATACGGTCGGATACTAGGAAGTAGTCGATACGCCAACCGGCATTCTTCTCGCGCGCCTTGAAACGGTATGACCACCACGAATAGGTTACCTCATCAGGGTGGAGATAACGGAAACTGTCGGTGAAGCCATCGTCCAGAAGGATAGTCATCTTTTTGCGCTCCTCATCGGTGAAACCGGCATTGCGACGGTTAGTCTTCGGATTCTTGATATCTATCTCTTCGTGAGCTACATTCAGATCGCCGCAGATGATAACAGGTTTCTTGGCGTCAAGAGATTTCAGAAACTTGCGGAAATCGTCTTCCCAAGTCATACGATAATCCAGGCGCTTGAGTTCTGTCTGCGAATTTGGGGTGTAGCAGGTAACGAGATAGAACTGGTCATATTCCA
>ERZ1026888.1045-NODE-1045-length-13150-cov-4.238183_pt1 | contig 13150 bp, 13 predicted proteins | sample MGYA00380174_ERZ1026888 | MGnify/ENA primary metagenome ERZ1026888 (study PRJEB33269, sample SAMEA4719810) | human gut metagenome | biome: human-associated habitat; feature: organic feature; material: feces | place: Cameroon | collected 2013-10 ...
ATTCGTTACTCTCCAACAAGGATGAAATTGAAGCGAATGCAGGGTTGAATTTTGACTGGCGTGAATTACCGGAGCGTAAGGCCAGCAGTATCGTTATTGAAAAAATGTGATTTTTGGTGATAAGAATCAGTGGAACGCACAATTTGACTGGATTATTGATGTTATGCTTAAAATGAAAAAGTCATTTAAAAAGTATCTGTAAGTGAAGGAGTGAACCGCTATGAGTATCGCGATGCGCCAAAAAGAACTTTTCGACAAGCTACGGCAGATGGATCCTTCAATTATTGTGGATGGTGTTCCTGATGAGGCACAATATATGTCAGCACCATATCGAATTATGTATGTACTGAAGGAAGTAAACGGCGTTGATGGTGTCAAGTACCGTTAAGATGGAACAGAAGATAAGAGTTCTGCGGCAATCCGGCAGGAGAGATATCGAAACAAGAAGAAATCCGGATGATCACAAGCTATCAGGAGAAAAGTGGGTTTTTAGGTTTTATTAAGATTTATGCTCTTCGACCCACTTCGTGTGTAGCTCTTCAAGTTTCGGAAACGGAAGAATAGCGTCAAGCATACGGCTGTTCCGCTCGGTGCGGCGCTCATCTTCATGAATTTTTAGCTTGTAGATGATTTTCGCATTCTGAAGAATCCGGGTGTCATTATGCTCGATCCAACGAATTTCGTCCTCAACCAAGGATTTATATTTTTTATCAATTTCGGAGTCTAGATCGTAAAGAATCAGCTCTGAATCCGGCACAGGGATCATGTTGAGTAGCTTCAGCGTACAGAGAAGCACTGGCTTTCCGTTATCGTTTTTGGTTATGCGAAGAATAGATTTGTTCGACGGACGGATCTGCCCATTGATATAGTCGCTGCGCTTAGGAGAGGATAGTGGTGCGAAATACTGGTAGTCACCTATCGAGATGACCACGCCGACATACTTGCGGTCATGTGTGCGGTGTCCTTCCTTATTATCGAACACATGGATGATATTGTTTTCCACTCTCAGATAGCGAATGTATTCGTCCGAGACCGCATAGAGCTTAAGCATACGCACCTCATAAAAAATAAGGCGAGCTTTTTGCAGCTCGCCAGTAGTTAAGACTGCCACGCTTAGGGAGGGGCATCTCCAGTTGTTACGACTGCCACACTTGTAAGGAGGGGCATCTCCTTGTGAACATAGTATAGCATTTTGAGGGGAGAAATTCAAGGTAATGGTGAAGTAAATTAGGGCTGTTTCACGAGCTGTCCGAAGACGGACTTCAAGCAGTGATCGACAGAAGAATGCCTGCATCGGTCTGTTTCTCCCGGATCTCCAGATCAAAAGTAAGACATATCCGCTCATTTTTCCAGTAAAGAGCGCAAAAAGCCCCACATACTTTTTTTAACCCGTTTTCAGTCAATCCTGACAGACTGGAAGATATATTTTATCGCCATCTCCCAGTTGCCCGCGACCTCCTCGTAAATCACTCGGAAGAGTTCCTTCATCCGTCCTGTCTTCTGCGCAATGATCCGGATAATGTTGTATGCAGCCTTCCGGATCACTGACATAACCGCCATTCCTCTCCGAATTGTACTTTTGTCTTCCTGATAAGTCTCATCCAGGATATAGTGCAGGCTGTTCTCTACAGCCCAGTGATCTCTCTTGTACTTTGCCAGCTGTTCTGCGTCAAACGGCATATCTGAGATCAGACCTGTTCTCTGAACAGGTGCATCCGCTTCATCTTCGGAAGATGCTGTCTTCTGCTCAGAGCTCCCATGCCTCAGAAATTCCTCCAGAGCCGGTGTGATATCTTCTCCACCAGGGCTCCGTATCTTCTTTATCCGGATTTGCGTAAGCCGCCCGATACTGCCCAGACATATCATCTTATTCCAGAAGTCCCGGACCTCCTTTGCCTCTGTAAAGGCTTCCATTGTCCGGTATTCCTGACGTTCCCTGTTTTTTGCGCTGGACTGATACTCGGTATAGGTATCTCGATAATGCTTTTCAAACGCTTTCCTGTCTTCTTTCTCTGAGGAAAGATCGTCGAACTGGTACATGATGTCCTTGTACAGCTCCGGCTGATTCTTCTTGACTTGCAAAACAAAATGCCCGCCAAGCTTCAGGATCGTGCTGGCGATCTTTGGCGTTGTCCCAATGGCATCGATGGTCACGATACTCCCGGAAATGCCCATCGTATTCAATAGTTCCGGGATCTGCGTCTGTTCGCCTGATTTTTCCGGAATCGCTCTTACTCCTACGACCAGCTTTGTCTCCGTCTCAATGGCATTCAGCACATATGGCGTGCTTCCTCCCGACACTCTGGATGTGGCAGCAAGAATCGCCTTCCCGTCTATTGCGAGATGTTTCCCGTCGGTGTTGATCACATCCGCCATCCATCCAATAAAGGCCATTTCGAAAAGGACGGGATCAAGCTTCCCCAGAATCCGCGAAAAAGTTGAAATAGAAGGAATCCCCCCATCGATCCCGATATAGCGTTTCAGTTTTTCCTGATTCCTTACTGCCCAACGTTGTATACTCCGGTAAGTCATCTTCCCCGCAAGAATTCCAAGAAGTACCAGCATAATGACAGCCGCCTGCTGATGTCTGGTCTTCCTTCCGCATCGGTAGTCTGGCAGACTTTTGATCCACCCCCCACAGGGTGCCCGCTATAATGGCATCCTCATGACACCTCCAGACGGATCCCAAGGCGGTCAAGAAGAATCTTCTGCTGATCCGAGATTCTGGATATCATCTGATTCTTCCCGATAGTCACAAGATAGATGGTTGAAAGGATCTTCAGGTCATCCAGATTGATCCCATACTCCCTTGCAATTCTTCTTGAGAGCATGTTTTTCTGAATTCCTGCCTTTCTTTTGATTTCCTCTTCAGGATCGCTCTCAAAGTCGTTCCGATCCTGTATATAACTCTCCGGCGATTCCCTGAAGATAACCCATGGCAGCATCCTTTCCCAGATGCCATCTCCGAGGGCTTCTTTCCAACCGTCTGTACAGAGGAGCTCCACTGCCCTGGAGAAACCGTATTCGCGCACGATGATCTCTGAGTTCTTCAGATCTACCTTCCGCCTGCCTCCTTTTTCGACTCCATTTGGTGTTATCCGCCCGATGTAGGTATCTACTGGCACCGGGTTCTTTTTTCCCGGAACCCGGCGGGAAGAGTGTTTGTAGAGATAGTAGTTGTCGCCGTTCTTCTTGACTGTGGTCCCCTTTGTTCTCTGTTTCTGCACCCAGTCTGGATAAACCTTCTGTGCCATAAATGCCTCCTTTCTATGCATGAGTACATTATACTCCTGCATAGAGTACAACATATCAGAAGGCAAAAAGAAAGACCCAGACCGAATTCTGTAGGAGTACAGCGTACCGGTCTGAGCCTTTTCAATTTTTATCTGGATGTATAGGGACGTTCATGAAACAACCCTAGAAGTAAATGGATTGACAAAATCTGACAAAATCTGAAAATTTAGTAAGATAAAGATATAAAAGGGCGCCGCCGATAGACGGTCGATCCTCGAAATGGGTTAAAAAATAGCCGTATTCCTTGGTCGGGGGAGGCTATTTTTTATGCTTGAAATATCGCTCAATTGCGATTCCAATTCCAATACATGTAAAAGTGTATTCGATGAGAGTCATCAAATCTATTACATTCATGGACATCCCTCCTCCTACCAAAACCCCCATGCCTCTGCCTGCGGCGCCACGATAAATAAAATCGCCTCGGCGAAGCTCATCATGATCTTCATGCCAACATTTCATGTACAATGAAATCACGGCGAAAGATCGGTCTAACTTTGGGCTTGTAGCCCGATACTAAAACTGATTTTGGCTTCCTCTTGCACCACGATCTGTCCAGTGCGCCGCACAAAAGGACGCACAGTAAAATAATACTGACAGGAAGCCTTGCCGTAAATCTGATTTCTGTGAAAGGAGACTTCGCCATGAAAAAGGTTTACGACAACTGTTGTGGTATTGATGTTCACAAAAAACTCATCGTAGCCTGCTTTAAACAAGGCAGCAAGCAGGAAGTACGTGAGTTTGGCGCAACAACACGGGAACTCCTGAAACTCTGCGGCTGGCTCAAAGATGGCGATTGTGAAATGGTCGCCATGGAAAGCACAGCTTCGTTCTGGAAGCCTTTGTACAACATCCTTGAAGCATCTGGGCTCGATGCAATCATTATCAACGCCAGGCATATGAAAAATGTTCCTGGCCGTAAAACCGATGTCAAAGACGCTGAATGGATTGCAGATCTTCTCCAGCATGGTCTTCTTCAGGCCAGTTATATTCCGGATAAGGATCAGCGGAAACTTCGGGAGCTTGTTCGTTACCGAAAGAGTCTTGTTGGAGAAAGAACGCGAGAACTTAACCGCCTTCAAAAGATGCTGGAAGGAGCAAACATCAAGCTGTCCGGAACCGTCAGCAACATCAACGGGAAAAGGGCCAGAGCTATTTTGGAACATGTCCTGACAGGCGAATCTTTCGATGATGCCAAATACGATGAAATGTATGGTCCGCACTTCAGCGCCGGATGATGAAGGAACTGCTCATTCATCTGGATGAATTAAACATCCACATCCGAAACCTGGATGATGAGATCAATAACTTCATGAAGCCGGAAGCAAAAACAGCATCTGTTGCAATGCAGGAAATGCCTGGTATCGGTGAAACAAGCGCACAGTTCCAAAGGATCAGTTCTCATCGTGGGAAAAAACGTGCCTATGTCGCTGTTGCTCATTCCATGCTGACAGCGATATATCACATACTCAAGGATGGTGTAGTTTTCAAGGATCTTGGAGCTGATTATTACAATCAGTTCAACAGGGAACGGCAAGATAAATGCGTGCCTGCGAAAGTTGGAAAAGCTTGGCTACAGGACTGAAGTAGCTGCCACGTAAACCCTGAAGCCAGAGGCTATAGTTTTCTCTTCCGGAACTACCAAGGGCTTTTTGCGGCCTGGACGCGGTGGTCACCCGGTCGGGATTTTACAGTAAAGGAGGCGGATTTCCATGATTCAGAAAATAATACATCGGAAAGCAGAAAGGGAACCTGTGAACACGAGGAAGCCGCCAGAGCTGCCAAAGGTGCGTGCCGCTGCTTATTGCCGGGTATCCACAGCACATGAACTACAGGAAGACTCCTTTGATGTTCAAATGGAAACCTATAAAAAGAAGATCGAGAATGACCCGGCTCTTACATTGGCCGGACTCTATGGTGATCTTGGATGCAGCGGAACACAAGTAAAGGGAAGAAATGAGTTTCAACGCATGATGAAGGACTGCCGGGACGGGAAGATTGATTTGATCTATGTGAAGAGCATTTCGCGGTTCGGGAGAAACATGGCCGATGTTATTGATTCTATCCGGGAGCTGAAGAACCTCCGTGTCCGTGTGATCTTCGAGAAAGAAGGACTGGATACGGCAGACCAGCAGACAGAACTAATCTTCGGCATCATGGCGACGATCGCCGAGGAAGAAAGCCGATCAATTTCCAGTAACCTGAACTGGAGTCGGATGGCTCGCCTGAAGAAGGGTAGACCTTATGGTCAGGTCACCTACGGTTATCGTGAAAGAAAGGATCATACCTGGTACATATATGAGCCGGAGGCAAAGCGGGTCCGCACCGCCTTCCGGATGGCTTTGGAAAGGCATAACTACACGGAAATCCGGGATGCCCTGCAGGCGATGGAAGACCGTGACACAACGGATAAAAAGTGGATACAGTCTGAGCTTCAATATCTGCTCACCAATCCCTATTACACAGGCGTTTACATCAGTAACAAGACCGTGGATACGGTCGTAGAAGGAAGGGGAAAGGTCCGGGTTGAGAACAAGGGCGAGAGAGGACAGTTCGTTATAGAAAATCATCATGGCGCCCTTGTAAGTAAAGAAGATTTTGAAACGGTGGAAGAACTGGTAAAAACCAAGGCTCTGTACACACCGAAAAACTGGAGGAAGAAGCATGGAGAGTGTTCAGATAAAGAGAACGCGGAATCGGCGTAATGAAAGGAAGACAGCAGGTCGGTCCGAACTTGGCAAATTGAGGGTCGCAGCATACTGCCGCGTCAGCACAGACAGCGATGAGCAGGAGAACAGTTTTGAGACGCAAGTGGAGGTGTACGAGAATAAGATCCGTGGCAACTCTGCATGGGTGTATGCCGGAGTCTATGCCGATGAGGGCATCTCAGGGACAAGGGCATCGAAGCGTCCAGGGTTCCAGAAGATGATCCGGGATGCGGAGGACGGGAAGATTGACCGGATTCTTACAAAGTCGATCAGCCGGTTCGCCCGGAACACGCTGGACTGCATTGGCTATGTACGGCACCTGAAAGAAGTCGGTACGACGATTCTGTTTGAGAAGGAAAACATCGATACCGGAAGTGCTTATTCCGAGATGTTGCTGACGGTTCTTGCAGCTTTTGCGCAGGAAGAGTCCAGATCTATCAGCGCGAACATTACCTGGGGTGTGCGAAAACGCTTTGAAAATGGACAGGAACGCTGGGCGAAGATGTTCGGATATCGGAAGGATTTTGATACCGGGGAGACCTACATTATTGTCGAAGAAGAGGCGGAGGTGGTGCGGCTGATCTTCGAGCTTTACGAAAAAGGCATGACCACAACTGCAACCGGGAAGGAACTGGAAAAGCGGGAGATCCCGACCCCATCCGGCGGGAATGTCTGGAATGCGGCGTTGGTGCGATCTATCCTTGTGAATGAAAAATATTGCGGGGACCTGATCCTTCAGAAATACGTGACGACCGACCACCTGACACACACCTTTGTGAAGAATGATGGCGAGGATGCGCCGATGTACTATATCAAGGACCATCACAAGGCGATTGTTTCGAGGGAACAGTTCAATCGGGTGCAGAAGATCCTTGACTGCCGGAACAAGAAGGTGAATGGATATGATACCTATCCGCTGGGGGACAAGCTTCGCTGCCCATATTGCGGGAAGCCGATGATCCAGAGGAAGATCAACATCTACAAGCAGAGCCGTGGATGGGTCTGCCCGGATCATAACTTCATCATCCAGTCAAAGCATGTAGAAGGAGCAATAATGTCAGCCTATCACGGAGTGGATCGCCTGGAGCTTACAAGGATCCGGGAGACGGGAACGCCGGAAGAGAAAAAAGAGGCAGAAGATTTTCTGAAAGATCTGCAGAAGAACATTCAGACGGTTGAGTACTACTGGGTGGATGAGATGATTGATCACATCGATCTTGGGCTCCACAAAGACAAAGCAAGCAGAGTATTGACAGTTCATTGGCGGTGTGGCATTGACACAACGGTACCGACGAATATAGACCCTGTAAAGGATGAGCCTGAGAAACTGGCATTCTCGGATAAGAAGGGTTCTGAGAACCGTCGGAAGTGGAATGAGAAACAAAAACAGAAATCGTTGACGAGAGAGGCATAACAGTCTCTCTCTTTTTTTGACTTTGATAAGTCATGGAGCGCATATGGAAGTTCATTACAGAAAATCAGTCCGGGAAAAACGAAACAATAGAGTAGCAGCGTACTGCCGGGTCAGTACGAGCCGCGCTGATCAGGAGGAGAGTTTTGAAATCCAGAAAAAGTACTATGAAGAATACATACAAAGCAATCCCGACTGGGAATATGCCGGAATCTATTCCGATAAAGGTATCACCGGTACAAATGCGAAGAAACGCCCGGGGTTCCAGCAAATGGTAAAGGACGCTCTGGATGGAAAGGTAGATCTGATTTTGGTCAAGAGCATCTCAAGGTTCTCCCGCAACATCATTGACTGTCTGCAATACGCAGAAATGCTGCACAGCCATGGAGTAGAGATCCGCTTCGAGAAGGAAGGTATCTCAACGAACGACCCGTCGGCATTTCTGATGTTTGGTATCATGGCGACGATTGCACAGAGCGAGAGTGAGTCGATCAGTAACAATGTGAAGTGGCGCTATCAGAAGGCTTTTGAGCAGGGAAAGTACTCCCTTGGCAATCACCACATCTTAGGTTATAGCACAAAACATAATGGAACGATTTATCTTAACGACGATGCCTGGATCGTCCGAAAAATTTATAGGATGTTTCTGGATGGCTTCAGTTATCCGGCGATTGCGGATTCTGTGAATAAGGCAGGTGGCCACAGCGTGACCGGGAAACCGATGATAGAGGGGACTGTGAGAGGCATCCTTAAGAATGAAACCTTTGTGGGAGATAAACTGTTGCAGAAAAGGCCGCCGGTCCATTTTCTGACTCACAAGCCGGATCAATCGGCTGACTATAATTCCTTTTATGTCACGGACGGACATCCTGGGATCATCGATAGAGATACCTGGAATCGGGTACAGAAAAAATTCAGTGATAGAAAGAAAGAACAGGAAAATGGAATTCACTTCATGCCGGGCAGAAGTTCGTTCCTTTATGGCAAGATTTACTGCGGAAATTGCGGCGCTTTATACAAAAGGCGAAATTATGGAAGCGGAGCCAATATGCATAAGGTATGGGTCTGCATGGAGCGGAGAAAAGGGAAAAGGGGAAACGGCTGTAAGAACAGAACCGTCGATGAGACAGAGCTATTAAAGGCCATTAATGACGGGCTCGGACTAGAATGGAAAGGCGCGGATGCCTTTGACTGGAAAGAATTTGAACATCAGATCGATAGAGTCTTTGTCTACGATGATCATTTTGAGTTCGTAAAAAAGAGCTGATATTCGGTAGTATTTCCGAAAATATTCCATATTCGATAATTGCCTTGCTATCTGAGAAGAATAAATATCTGGAAGAAATCAAGGCTGCCATTTGCAACTGCACAGAAAGTGAAAAAGCGTTCCTTGCGTCTTTGCTGGAATCTAGCTCTAATTTACAAGCGTTATTCAGGATGCGGAATTCCGGGATCCGGAAATTCGGAAGTCATGACTTAAAATTTCGTAGAACTCGGAATTAATATGTTGACCATCGAGGATTACCCCCTCGGTGGTCTTTTTTAATGCCCGGAGAACAGTCTTTCATAAATAAGAGCACCCTTTGTTCGAAAAGTGGATGAAGACACAAGTACTTGTACGCTAAAAAAAATAAACACCACATATTGACAGTTGGAGCGTCTCGGTTCAGGGCATCACCGGTGAAAATTCTGTTTATGAAGGAGAGTACAGAAGGTGTGGAAGAAGGAAGCATGACAGCAATGAAGACATAATTAGGAGGAGGGGACGTGCTTGGAAAAGGCATGTCTCTTTTTTGTTCATGAATGATGGTATGTATCCTGTTTATGCCTGAAAACACGGAAGGCATGGCAGAAGACGCGACTACAGCGATGAGGCAGGAAAAAGCGTGAGGAGAGCAGCAAATGAAAAAAGCAGTCATGTTGATCAACGATACGACCTATGCATTTAATTTGCGTGGTGCCGTTATTGAGAAGTTGATTAATGAAGACTTTGAAGTGGTAATTGTTGGTCAATTATTAAAGCACCAGGATAAGTTAAAAGCAATGGGTGCGAAGCTGATTGGGGTCGAAACCGGTCGCCACGGAACAAATCTTATCTCTGATTTGCAGTTGATGCGTACCTACAAGAAGATTTTGAAAGCTGAAAAGCCAGATGTTGTTCTTACATATAATATCAAGCCGAATGTGTACGGTGGTATGGCATGTCAGCAGTTAAAGATTCCGTATCTTCCGAATGTGACCGGTCTTGGCACTCCGGTGGAAAACCCCGGCCCTTTGCAGGCACTAACGACCTGGCTTTACAAGATGGGCGTGGCGGGTGCAAGCTGCATCTTTTTCCAGAACGGCGAAAATCAGCGCTTCTTTGAAACGCACAAGATGATGCCTAAGCACGCTGTCGTTCGCTTGCTGCCTGGGTCAGGCGTGGATTTGGAGGCGCATCCTGCTTTTGCATATCCGGACGGGGATATAATTCATTTCCAGTACACATCAAGAATTCTCAAGGAGAAGGGAATTGACCTGTATCTGGCTGCGGCAAAAGCAATCCATGATAGGCATCCCAACACGGTGTTCCATATCTGCGGCGGCTGTGACGATCCTGCCTACGAAGAGATCTTGAAGCAGGCACAGAAAGCTGGAGATGTGGTCTATCATGGCCAGCAGAAGGATATGATCCCGTTCCTGAAACAGGCAAGCTGCATCGTGCATCCGTCCTATTATCCGGAGGGAATGAGTAACGTGCTTCTGGAGGGGGCGGCCAGCGCCCGGCCTATCATCGCCACAGACCGTGCAGGCTGTCGGGAAACGGTGGAAGATGGAGTGACCGGATTTCTGATTCCCATTCAGAATGAGGAAGCTCTAGTCCATGCGCTGGAACGGTTTATGCAGATGACGCCGGAGCAGCGGAAAGCCATGGGGCTGGCCGGCCGTGCAAAAATGGAACGGGAATTCGACCGAAAGATCGTGGTGAAAGCGTATTTGGAAGAAATCCAAGCCATTGAGGGATGAAATAATGGACTATAAGAAGATAATAAAAAGCCGTGCGGTACGGATTCGAATCATGCAGGCACTTAGTTTTGTTCCGGATAAAACTATGCTGGGGATACAGTACCGCATTAAAATGGGACGAAAGTTAAATCTGAAAGATCCGAAACGCTATACGGAAAAATTGCAGTGGTACAAACTGTATTATCGGGATCCGTTGATGGCGCAATGCGTGGATAAGTATGAAGTGCGCAAATATGTGGAAAGCTGTGGATTGGGCAATATCCTTAACGAATGCTATGGGGTATATGAGACTCCGGATGAGATCGAATTTGACAGCTTGCCAGATCAGTTTGTTCTAAAAGATACGCTTGGCGGTGGAGGAAACGGTGTAATTATCTGCAGCGATAAATCCACGATGGACATTCCGCAGGCAGTCAAAACGATGCGCAACTGGGTCAAACCTGTGTCGGGAAAACATCCCGGACGTGAATGGGTCTATGACCAGGGGAAAAATCGGGTCATCATTGAAAAGTATATTCCTTCAGATCCAGACAAGGGCGGGCTGATCGACTATAAATTCTTCTGCTTCAATGGGAAAATTGCTTATGTGTATGGCATAGCAGACCGAAGAGTAGGCCAAAAAGCTGGGGTTGGTATTTTTACGCCTGAATTTGAACTGTTGCCGTATACACGTCTTGATGAAAAGCCGTTGGAGAGAACATTGGAAAAACCGGACAACTACGAGCAACTTAAACAGGTGGCAGAAAAACTGGCTGCGCCGTTTCCACACGCGCGAATTGACCTGTATGACCAGTACGGGAAAATTTTGTTTGGAGAAATCACGTTCTTCGATGGAAGCGGATATATGAAGTTCGGACCGGATGAATTTGATTTTATGATGGGAAGTGCGTTTGAATTGCCGGGGAAAAGGAGCAAATAAATGTCTAAAGTTATTATTGAGCAACTCAACGGTGCACAATACCCTGCCGCAACCAACGATTTCAATCCGGGAAAGGTCTACCCTGAATACCCGTTTGAAAGCGATGCAGTCAGTGAAGAACCAAATGATGCCTACGAACTGATTCGGAATTGTCTTAAGGATATGGTACTTGATGCTGAAAACTTTGGAACAAGTCAATGGAACCCGCTGGGGACATATATCAAACCCGGAGATTTTGTGATCGTTAAGCCGAATCTGGTGATGCACGGAAATGAAAACAAAAGCGCAACCGAAAATTCCTTTGAATGTCTGATCACAAACCCAGCGTGTATTCGAGCGGTTTGTGATTATTGCTTGATTGCACTCAAAGGAACTGGCCGTTTGATGATTGGCGATGCGCCTATGCAGGGGTGTGATTTTGATGCATTGTTGAAAAGAAGTAGCCTTCCCAAAGTAATTGAATTCTATAAAGCACATGGCGTTTCGGTGGAATTAAAGGATTTCCGGCAATATCAGTCTCAATTTAATGCCAATAGAGTTATTGTTGACAAAAAATATAACGACACCAGGGGAATCGTTGTTCACATGGGAACAAAATCTCAACATATGGGTTCAACGTCAAACGGTATTTATCAAGTCAGCGATTATGATAAAGCGGACACGGCAACGTTCCATCATGATACGGTACACAATTACGAGATCAATAGTGATATTCTGCAGGCAGATGTTGTTATCAACTTCTGTAAACCCAAAACACATCGGCTTGCTGGTATAACGGCAGCTATGAAGAATATGGTAGGCATTACCTATAACAAAGCATGCTTGCCGCATCGTTCTGCCGGTTCGGTAGAAGAGCATGGGGACGCCTACCTGCATAAGAGCTTTTTGAAGCGAGTGGCAGATGATGCGCTGACACGCAAAATCCGTGCAGAGAATGCTGGTAAGTTTGCTTATGCCACGTTGCTCCGTTATGTATATGGTGTTTCGTTGGTTCTGGCAAGAAAATTTGGCAAGGATACATATTATATCGGGAGCTGGTATGGAAACGATACGATTTGGCGCACAATTTGCGATTTAAATTATATCGTTCAATTCGCTGACAAAGATGGCGTATTGCATACTGATCCGCAGCGTCAGATGCTGAACTTTGGTGATATGATCATTGCCGGAGAATGGAACGGTCCGGTTAGTCCGTCACCCAAAATGCTGGGTGCAGTGGTTGCCAGTGATGACCCGGCTGCGTTTGATGTTACCCTTTGCAAGCTGATGGGATTTCCGTTTGAGCGGATTCCCTTGGTAAGAAACTTGATTACGGGAAAAACGATTGTGCCCTATACGACCCCGGAGGTCATACTGAACGGAAAAAAGCCCATGGCGTTGGATCACATCGATTTTCCGAAAGAATGGAAATTTGAACCACACGATGCGTGGAAATGAGGCTACAATGGAAAGACAAGACTAAGCCGTTGCAGTAGCCAATTTTTAGGAGAGCAAATGCGTAAAGTTGAAATATTGATGTCTACCTATAACGGGGAAAAATTTGTTGAGGCACAGATAAAATCAATCGTACAACAAAAAAATGTTGATATACATCTAACAATTCGGGATGACGGCTCGAAAGATGATACGATTTCCATAATCAAAATGCAGCAAAAGAAGTATCCAGATAGGATTGCTCTTGTCGAGGGCGAAAACGTTGGCTATCGAAAGAGTTTCTTACGTTTACTCGACTTTGCGATAGACGCGGATTATTACGGATTTGCCGATCAAGATGATTTATGGAAAGAGGAAAAAATCTCTAGAGCTGTTGAATGT
>ERZ1026888.1048-NODE-1048-length-13136-cov-30.561654_pt1 | contig 13136 bp, 5 predicted proteins | sample MGYA00380174_ERZ1026888 | MGnify/ENA primary metagenome ERZ1026888 (study PRJEB33269, sample SAMEA4719810) | human gut metagenome | biome: human-associated habitat; feature: organic feature; material: feces | place: Cameroon | collected 2013-10 ...
ACGCCATCGGCGAAGTTGTAGTCGTTGGTTATGGTCAGCAGAAGAAGGCATCTGTCGTAGGTTCCATCACCCAGACTACTGGTGAGGTTTTGGAGCGTGCAGCTGGTGTCAGCGACGTTGGTTCAGCCTTGACAGGTAACCTCCCAGGAGTTGTTACAATCCAAGGTAATGGTATGCCTGGTGAGGAGGAACCTCAGATTATCATCCGTGGTTCTAGTTCATGGAACAATTCCGACCCTCTCGTTCTCGTTGATGGTATTGAACGTCCTCTGAGCAGCGTGGACATCTCTTCTGTGGAGAGCATCTCTGTACTGAAGGATGCTTCTGCTACTGCAGTCTATGGTGTGAAGGGAGCCAATGGTGTCATCTTGGTTACCACCAAGCGTGGTCAGGAAGGCAAGGCTAAGATTGACGTTGGTTTCAATGCTACGTTGAAAGCTCCTTCTAAGTTGCCTAACAAGTACGACTCTTATGATGCGTTGATGCTTCGCAACCAAGTGGTAGAGCGTGAACTGGGCATTTATCCTGAAGGTGTTTCATATCTTCGTCCTCAGTCTTTTATAGACAACTATCGAAACCAGACTACGCAGGAGCAGCGTGAACGTTATGCCAATGTGGATTGGCAGGATGCACTTTTCAAAAAGTCTGCTATGTCTTATAATGCCAACGTGAACGTGAGTGGTGGTACAAAATTCGTTAAGTACTTCGCTTCTGCTGATTTCGTGCATGAGGGTGACCTCTTCCGTGTGTATGACAATGGTCGTAACTACAACTCTGGCTATGGATACAATCGTATCAATGTTCGTAGTAACTTGGACTTTGCCATCACTAGTAGCACTACTTTGAAGGTAAATGTGGCTGGTAGCAATGGCGTAAGAAAAGCTCCTTGGAGTAACATGAAATTTGATGAGTGGCAGATTGGTCAGCAGTGGGCTGGTGCTTATAACATCGCCCCAGATGTGTTCTTGCCACAATATTCTGACGGCACATGGGGATTCTATCCAGCTGCTTCCAATGTAAGTAACTCTGCACAGAATCTTGCTATCGGTGGTACAGCACAGGCTACAACCACTCGTATCAATACAGACTTTACCCTTGAGCAGAAATTGGATTTCATAACCAAAGGCTTAAATTTCCGTGGTACTATCTCTTGGGATAATGTTTTTGTTGAGACAGGACGAGGTATCAATGACTTGAATAATGAAGCCCAGACTAAGTATATTGATCCTGAAACAGGTCAGGTTACTTATGGTAAAGAACTTGAAGGACAGAACAAGTTTGATTGGCAGCAAGGTGTGAACTGGTCAACGGAAGGTGGTTCTGTAGATAATAACCAGACTGTTCGCAACCTCTACTATCAGTTGCAGCTCAACTGGGCTCGCAAGTATGGACAGCATGATGTATCAGCCATGGGCTTGTTCTCACGTCAGGAGAATGCACGTGGTAGTGTGATGCCAAGTTACCGTGAGGACTGGGCGTTCCGTGCTACCTATAGCTATGCAGGTCGTTACAACATCGAGTATAATGGTGCCTATAACGGATCAGAAAAGTTCAGCAAGGACAATCGTTTTGCCTTCTTCAATTCAGGTGCTATCGGATGGACCATTACTGAGGAAAACTTCATGAAGTATCTTCGTGACAAGCACATCGTCGATATGTTGAAGTTCCGTGCTTCCTATGGTGAGATTGGTGATGACAACATAGGTGACCCATTTGATTCTACTCGTCGCTGGTTGTATATGAGTCAGTGGGCGTATGGCGGCAAGAGTACTATGGATCTCGACCATACAGAGAGCATCTATACATGGTATCGACAGAACACTCTTGGAAATGATAATGTGAAATGGGAAACAGTTAAGAAAACCAACTTCGGTATTGATTATGGTTTCTTGGGAGGCTTGATTACTGGTTCTTTGGATTTCTTCTGTGATCGTCGTAATGACATCTTGATTTTCGGCTCCAACCGTTCTGTTCCTTCTTATTTCGGAACGACAGCGCCTACTATTAATAAAGGTAAGGTTCGTACCAGTGGTTACGAGTGGGAATTGAAACTTAATAAGGTGTTTGCTAATGGCTTGCGACTCTGGGGTAATTTCAATATGACCCATGCCAAGAATAAGGTAATTTTGAAGGATGATGCCATCCTTACTCCAAATTATCAAAAGGAGGCAGGATTTTCCATGAATCAGTATCGCTCTTATATAGATAGGGGCTTTATCAATAATATTGATGATTTGATTGGTTCTCCGGCGCACGACTCCAATGACAATCACCGTTTGGTTGGTGACTATTACATTGTTGATTTCAATGGTGATGGTGTTGTTGATAGCAAGGACTCGGCTCCTGTAGGTTATAGCAGTAGTCCGCAGAACACCTATAATGCTACTGTTGGTTTCGAATGGAAAGGCTTCTCTGCTTTCGCTCAGTTCTATGGAGTAACTGATGTGACCCGTGACGTATCATTGACAAGCTTTGGTAATATGCTTGATAATGTTTATGATACCGGTACTTGGTGGAATAAGAATCAAAGCAATGCAGAATGTATCCTCCCTCGTTGGGGTGCCACTGCTTCAAGTTACACCTATGGTACACAGTATATGTATGATGGCTCTTACATTCGTTTGAAGAATGTCGAGATTGCTTATACCTGGACCAAGGGTTGGATTAAGGCATTAGGCGTAAACTACCTCAAGATTTACTTGAATGGTAATAACCTCTGGCTCTGGACTCGTATGCCTGATGACCGTGAGGCAAACCTCGGTGGTGGTGGCTGGATGGGAGCATACCCTACGGTTCGCCGCTTCAACTTAGGTGTTAAATTCTCATTGTAATTATAAAAAAAAATATTCAGATGAAAAATAAGATAAAGACATTATTGTTGACGGGATGCGTCTCGCTGGCTCTCGGTACTTCGCTGAGTTCTTGTCAAGACTACTTGGACAAGGAGCCAGACTCAACAGTTTCTGCAGACGATGCCTTTGCCAATTTCCGTAATTTCCAAGGTTTCGTTGAGGAAATATACAACTGTATCCCTGATAAAGAGAAATGTAACTGGTGTCCTTCATGGAACTGGGGTGATGATGAAATCTTCAATCCTGAGGCTGATAATAGAATGACCCATCAGGTTGATTTAGGTAACTTCCGTGCATGGGAATCTACTGGTAACTGGCTAAAGCGTGATGGTTCTTCTACTTCCACAGATAAGTTCGCACACGGTATTTGGAACCATGCGTGGTATTGCATCAGAAAATGTAATCTCGGTTTACAGAATATCGACAAGTTTGTGACTGGAAGTGCTGAAGAGAAAAAACTGATAGAGGGTCAGCTCTATTTCTTCCGTGCATGGTGGCATGAGGAAATGATGGAGTATTTTGGTGGTATGCCTTATGTGGATACTTATCTCGATGCCAATGCCGAGCTGAATTTACCACGCCTTTCTTATCAGGAATGCGCTGATAAAGCGGCAGCAGATTTCCGCAAGGCTGCCGATTTGTTGCCTATTAATTGGGATAAGACTTCTGCAGGTGCTGCCACACAAGGTAAGAATGATCTTCGCATCAATAAGATCATGGCTCTTGGTTATCTTGGTAAAACCTATCTTTGGGCTGCTAGTCCTTTGATGAAGAATGGTGCGCAGACTGGTGCCAGCAAGAATGGCAAGACTTATGATTATGATCAAGAATATGCTAAGAAGGCAGCTGAGGCTTTTGGTGAACTGCTCTCTCTTGTGGAAGCTGGTCAGACACAATATGCATTGGCAGAGTTTAAGTACAAAGACATCTACAATCATGAGAAATCTGATGATGCCAATAGCTGTTTTTCTGATATATTCTATACCAAGAAGCAGAACTGGAAAATGCCTGGAACGGTTGAAGCTATCTTCCGTGGTCCATCTGCTGATTTCAATGGCTCTAACTGGAACACCTCTAAGGTCTTTGGCCCTAAGGTACAGAAAGTAGTTGATCGAGATAATGTCATTCACCAACCTACAGCCAACCTTGTAGAGGCTTATGGAATGGCTAACGGAGAACCAATCTATTTGGTTGAGAATGGTCAGTATGTACTCAATCCAAAGTCTGGTTTCGACCCTACCCATCCTTTCAAAAATCGTGATCCCCGTTTCTACCACGATATCGTCTTCGATGGTTTTAAGTATTTGAACGGAACACCTGGTCAGTATGCAGATTTACAGTATTGCCAATTATATACGGGTGGTAATATGCGCCCAATAGCAAATGCAAGCCGTACGGGTTATTTCATTCAGAAGTTGGTGCCTCATACTTGTAATGAAGTGGATAAAGATTACGACTGGGGTTCAGCTTTACACTGCTATTTGCCATATATGCGTCTTGCAGACATATACTTGATGTATGCAGAGGCTTGTGCTGCATTCGGTGGTGCTACTGGCAAGTCTTCAAACTTTGGTAAGACCGCAGAAGATGCAATTAATACACTTCGCGACCGTTGTGGTGCAGGTCATGTTGCTCCAGAATTTGTTGCAGACAGCCATAAGTTCATGGACGAGGTCCGTCGTGAGCGTGAGGTAGAACTTTCTTTCGAAGGATTCCGTTTTTGTGACTTGCAGCGTTGGTTGCTTCTGACAGAGGCACCATATAATCAAAAATTCTCACAGGAGTTTGACCGTGTGGAAAGTCCAGACTTCTATACGGAGAATGATCCTAAGGACGCTGAGGTTGCCAATTATCGCAGAGAGTTGATATTGACTCGTAATTTCGATGCCAAGCACTATTGGTTCCCATTGCCAATCAAGGAGACTCAGCTCTATCCAGAGTTTAATCAAAATCCTGGCTGGTAAGGTTTAAAATTATAAATTAGTAATACTAAATGAATAATGATAGTATGAATTCAAGATTCAAATCATATAATTATAAGCTTTTTGTAGCAAGTCTCGTGGCTTTGGCTCCTCTTGGTGCCAATGCCAAGACTGCACAGACAAGCGAATCCGACACAGCCAGTGCCGACAAGGAGATGGTTCAGGTGGCTTACCGAAAGGTAGCCAAGGATGACCTCTTGGGCGGTGTGTCTGTAGTCGATGTAGAGAACTTGATGAAGAAGAACTACCATACTTATAGCCTCGACAATATGCAAGGTTATGTAGGTGGTTGGAATGGCAATTCTCTCTGGGGTATGGATGCCGACAACGCTGGTTATCTCGTCTTGGTAGATGGTGTGCCTCGTGAAGCTAACAACGTTCAACCAAGTGAGATTGCACAGATATCTTTCCTCAAGGGTGCGCAGGCTGTAGTGCTCTATGGTAGCAAGGCTGCCAAGGGTGCTGTAGTCATAACCACCAAGCGTGGTCATAATGACGGCTTGAAGGTCGAGGTGCAGGCTAATGCAGGTTTGAATGTAGCAACGTCTTATCCTGAGTATCTTAGCAGTGCAGAGTATATGACTCTCTATAACGAGGCTCGTCGTAATGATGGTCTGTCTGAACTTTATTCTACTGAGGACATCTATAATCATGGAGCAGGTTTGAACCCTTATCGTTATCCTAATCTCGATTTCTATTCTTCTGATTATCTCAGAAAGGTGAACAGCCGTTATGAGGCTACTGCAGAAATCAGCGGTGGTGGTAAGCGAGCTCATTTCTATAGCAATATCAACTATTATCGCCAGGGCGATTATTTCAAGTTTGGTGAGGCAAAGAATAATAATACCCAGCGCTTCAGCGTTCGTGGTAATGTGGATATAGACATTACTGATGATATTAAGGCTTGGGTCAACTCCAGTGCAACCTTCTATGATTCTCATTCTGCAAAGGGTAATTACTGGGAAGCTGCTGCTACTTGGCGTCCTAATTTTCCACAGAATGCAGCTCCTCTTATCTCCACAGATATGATAGCCCCTAATGCTAAGGCTGCTTGGGACTTGATGAGCGTTGCGAAGTTGGTAGATGGCAAATACTTCCTTGCTGGTACTCAGGCAAACTCCTCTAATGTTTTTGCTGATATCTATTCTGCAGGAAGTAGTAAATTTACTAGTCGTCAATTCCAGTTTGATACGGGTGTCAATATCAACTTGCACAAGGTGTTGAAGGGCTTGTCTTTCGAGACTCATTTCGCAGTTGACTATGCCACCTCTTATAATACTTCTTTCGATAATAGCTATGCTGTTTATATCCCAACATGGGCTAACATCGATGGCAAGGATATGATTGTCGCATTGAAGAAGGAAGGTGAGGATAAAAAGTCTGGCAACCAGAACATCAGCGGAAGTACAGATAACCAGACCATGTTTTTCTCTGGTCAGTTAAACTACAACAATACTTTCAACAAGGTTCACAATCTGTCGGCAATGTTGATAGCTTCTGGCTTCCAGCAGTCGAAATCTGGACAGTATCACAAGAACTCTAGTGCCAATCTTGCATTCGATGCTTCTTACAATTATGCCCAGAAGTATTACGCAGATTTAGGATTAGCTGCCATTCACTCTGCCCAGTTGGCTCCAGGTCATCGTGAGGCTCTCTCACCATCACTTTCTTTGGGTTGGAGACTCAAGAATGAGTCTTTCTTGAAGAATTCCAAGGTGGTAGATGACATGATGATTAGTGTATCAGGTAGTATTATCAATGAGGATATTGATATAGCAAATGGTGACAATCGCTACTATCTCTATCAGAGTATTTGGACTTCTGCTTACGGCTATGGATGGTATGATGGATCTAGCGATAAATACACCTATTCATTAAGAGGTGAGAACAAAGACCTTGATTTTATCAAGCGCAAAGAGTTGTCTCTGAATTTCAAGACATCCTTGTGGCAGAAATTGGTGACATTGGATGCAAGTTTCTTCATCAATTCGATGGAGGGTTATCTCATCTCTTCGCCAACATTCTATCCATCTCATTTGAATACTGGTTATCCAGCGGCTTCGTTTATGCCTGTACTTAATTACAACAATAATCGTAGAGTAGGATTTGATTTCGCAGCCAACTTCAATAAGAAGGTAGGTGATGTGGATCTCTCACTTGGTGTGACAGGTACTTACTATACAACCAAGGCTACCAAACGAGATGAGAACAACGTAGAGCAGTATCAGAACAGACAAGGAAAGGCACTTGATGGCATTTGGGGCTACAAGAGCGCAGGTCTCTTCCAAAGCCCGGAGGAAATCAAAAATTCTCCAGACCAAAGCTATTTTGGTGGAACAGTTAAACCTGGTGACATCAAGTATGTGGATGTAAATGGTGATAATAAAATTGACCAATACGACCAAGTCTTCTTGGGTAAGGGTGGTTGGTACGGAGCACCATTCACGCTTGGTGTCAATCTTACAGCTAAGTGGAAGAACTTTACCTTCTTCGCTCTTGGTACCGGTAACTTCGGTGCTTGGGGAGTCAAGAACAATTCTTATTGGTGGGTAAAGGGCGATAGCAAATATTCTGCTGTAGTTCGTAACCGATGGACAGAGGAAAACAAAGAGACTGCAACCTATCCTCGTTTGACATCTCTTGATGGTAACAACAACTTCCAGACATCAGACTTCTGGATGTACAAGACAGATGCTTTCCGCTTGGCTAAGGTCCAGGTAACTTACGACTTGCCTAGTACTTTGTTCCAAAAGACATGGCTTAAGGGGTTGTCGGCATACGTAAGCGGAGCTAACTTGCTTACCATTTCAGGAGAGCGCGAAGTCTTAGAGATGAACGTTGGGTCTGCGCCTCAGACACGCTATTATAATATAGGTGTGAAGGCAACATTCTAATCATTTTAAAATGTAGAAAGAAATGAAAGTAAAAAATATATTTATATTAGCAGCAATGTCGCTTACTTTGGCTTCTTGCTCAGATCTTTTCGAGCCTGCAGAGGAAAACAACCGTGGCTTGGATGAGATTTACAATGAGCCAACATACGCTCAGGGACTATTGGGATATGGTTATGCGATGCTTCCTTACAATACCAAGAGTGTTACTGATGTTGCTACAGATGACGCTGTAAGCAATGACTTGACAAATGGCTATCTCAAGATGGCTACAGGTTCTTGGACTGCTAATAACGATCCTATGTCTAAATGGACAAGTGGTCGTGCTAGTATCCAATATCTCAATATCTTCCTTCAGGAGGTAGATAAGGTAAACTGGGCAAAGGATGAGAATGCCCGTAAGATGTATTGTGATAGCCGTAAAGGTGAAGCTTATGCTTTGAGAGCTCTCAACTTGTATTATCTTTTGATGAATCATGGTGGATGGACAGCCGATGGCAAACTGCTTGGCGTTCCTAATTTGACAGTACCAGAGACTTCTACTGATGATTTCAACAAGCCACGTAATACATTCCAGGAGTGCTTGGATCAAATCTATAGCGATTTGGACGAGGCTGCCAAGCTTCTCCCTCTTGATTACAATGATTTGACAGATGATAACGCTGTTCCTGCCAAGTATAAGGAAATCGGAGTAAAGACCGCAGGAGACTACAACCGTGTGTTTGGTACCATTATGCGTGGTCGTATCAGCGGTCGTATCGCTGAGGCTATTCGCTCACAGGTATCTTTGCTTGCAGCTAGTCCTGCTTTCTCTGAAGGTACAAACGTGGATTATGCTAAGGCTGCTGACGATGCAGCTATCGTTCTTGACCGTATCAATGGTGTGAATGGTTTGTCTAAAACAGGTAATAATTGGTTTATGCAAACCAAGGAAATCGATGCGCTCGGCTCAGGTGCTTGTCCTGCTGAAATTCTTTGGCGTGGCAGTCGTACCAATGGTGCTGATGACTGGGATCTTGGTCTGAACCAAGAGTCAGATAATTTCCCTCCATCTCTTTATGGTAAGGGTAGAATCAACCCAACTCAGAATCTGGTCGATGCATTCCCTGCTGTAAATGGTTATCCTATCAACGATGCTCGTTCTGAGTATGATAAGTTGAATCCTTACAGCAATCGAGATCCTCGTCTTGACCTTTATATCATTCATGATGGTAGTACTTATAAGGGAAAGACCATTCATACAGACATTACGACGGCTAATAACAATGATGGTTTGAATAAGATTTCCAATTCTACTCGTACAGGCTATTACATGAAAAAGCTGTTGCGTGAGGATTGTAATCCTGACCCTAATTCAAAGAATGCTCAGTATCATTATCCTGTGTATATTCGCTATACTGAGATATTCCTCGATTACGCTGAGGCTGCCAACGAGGCTTGGGGACCACAGGATAAGGGATCTCACAACTACTCAGCTTACGATGTAATCAAGGCAATCCGTCAGCGTGCCGGAATTGGCGAGTCTGGTGAGGATCCATACTTGGAGGAGTGCGCTGGTAGCAAAGAGAAAATGCGTGAGTTGATTCGCAACGAGCGTCGTTTGGAACTTTGTTTTGAAAATAAGCGCTTTAGTGACCTTCGCCGTTGGAAAGCTCCTCTAAATGAGGCTGTGCGTGGTATTGAAATCACTTCAGAGGCTGGTGTCCCATCATACAAAGACATGAAGGTTGAGGATCGCAGCTATAAAGATTACATGTATTACGGTCCTATCCCACAGAGCGAAATGTTGAAGTGGAGCAACTTGCAGCAGAACAAGGGCTGGGAAGTAAAAAATAACGACTAACATTTAAAATGATGAAAACAATGAAGATAAGCAAATATTTGTCCATGGCTGCATTGGGAATCTTGGCTTTAGGCTTTAACTCTTGTGAGAATGGCAACCAAGAATTTCCTGATTATGAGGGCGGTACTACTGTATATTATCCTTATCAGTATATCGAACGTTCTGTAGTTTTAGGCAATGATGAGAATCGCGATAATACGGATGATAACAATCATGTATTGTATATCGTATCTACAATGGGTGGAGCATATAATGGAAAAAACATCACATTGAATGTAGATGTTGATAATTCATTGTGTGACAATCTGTATTTTGAGGATGGAGTCACTCCTGTAAAGCCAATGCCTAGCAATTATTATACAATTCCTACCAAGACGGTTGCGTATAATGGAAAATTGCAGGGACGTCTTCAGGTTAAGTTGGAGGATGCTTTTTTTGCTGACTCAGATTGTGCAAAGAATACCTATGTAATCCCAGTTTGCATCAAGGAAATGGTGGGAGCCGATCATATTCTTTCGGGTTCTCCTTTCGTTGCAGGTACAACTCCTGTTCGTACTGATGCTTCAGCTTGGTCTGTTGCTCCTAAGGATTATATCCTTTATTGCGTTAGGTTTATGAATCCATGGGATGGCTATTATTTCCGTAGAGGAACTGACAAGATTACAGAGAATGGACAAACTCATGAGGTAAAGCGTGAAGGTGCAACTCTTGAAAAGGATGAAGTGAGTCACATTACAACCAAGAGTTTGAAGGAATGTAATTTCGTAGTATCTGTAAATAAAGCTGACGGCTCAAAGGTCTCTTGCAACTTGAAACTTACGTTCGATGATAATGGTAATTGTACCGTTACTTCTGATACAGAGGGCATGACTGCTTCTGGTTCAGGAAAGTTTGTAGAAAAGGGAGCTAAGTTGGCTTGGGGTAACAAGGATCGTGACATCCTGACTCTCAATTACAAGGTTGATTTCGGTTCAGGTATTCTTTTGGAAACATCCGATCAGTTCGTTGCCGAGACTCGTGGTAACACCAATGGTGTTGTTCAATTCCGTCCTCAGTATATCAAGAAGTAATATTCTTGATAGATAAGTGTCATTCTAATAATTTGATTATTATGAAATTGAAAAATATTAATTTAGGTTTAGGCTTGGTGGCTCTCTTGGCTTTGTCTTCTTGTGCTGATGACAAGTTCTCGGAGTACAGAACTGATATGACCAAGAATTTGAAGGATTATCAGTATCTGAATAACTACGAGCCTTTGAAGAAATACGTGGAAGATATGAAAGCTGCCGGCAAGTGCAATCCCGACTTTAAGTTGGGCATTGCGCTCGAAGCAGCCGAATTCAACAAGCAGGAACTTGTATATTGCCTTGCTGGTAGCAATTTCAATGAAATGACTGCTGGTAATGCCATGAAAATGTCTTCTTGTGTGAAAGATGATGGCAGTACGGATTTTTCGTTAGTCAAGGAGTTCGTCAAGAATGCGCAAGATGCAGATATGACGATTTATGGTCATACGCTGGCTTGGCATTCTCAGGCAGCCAATAAGTACCTCAAAAATCTTATCAAGGATAAGGAGTTGCCACCTGATCCAAATGGTGGAAACAAGTACTTGGAGATTGCTTGTGGCGAAGCTGGTGCCAATAAATGGGATAAACAGATTAGTTATGTGTTGCCTAAGGCATTGGTTAAGGGACAAAGTTACGTGATGACCGTTAAGGTAAAGGCTTCGGATGGTGGAACTTTTGCTGCTTGGCCTATTTGGGAAGCAAGTGATAATAAAAACCAATGGGGTGGTAGTAATGATGTTCAGTATATGGAAGATTATGACATCACTAACGATTATTCTACTTTGAAGTGGGAGTTTACAGCCAATTTCCCTATTGATAAGCTTCAGTTTGTGTTCGGTAACGTAGGAGGAACCATTTCTTGCGATGACTTTAAGTTGACGAAAGCTGGTTCTGATGAGAATCTTATTGAAAATGGAGACTTTGCAAAAGAGTCGGCTCATGGTTGGAATCCGACTGGCTGTACCATCAAGGTGGCTTCTGCAGCCGCATCTAAAGAGGTAGAACAACTAGTTCATGAGCAAACCTATAAAGATGGACCTTTCCCATTCTATGTAATGGGTGGTTGTGAACCTCCTGTTGTGAATGGTGCTATCCATTTTGTTCCAACAGGAGATTGGTCTCAGTTCTTTGTTATGCCAGGTGGCGATAATCTGCTTTCTGAGGGTAATTATGTGGTTTATTTGGATATGACTTCTTCCAAGGATGCTAGTGGAGTAGAATTGACTATGCAGAATGGTTGGGGTGCCAGTGATCAGGCTATTACTGTAAAAGTACCTGTTTCTGCTGGTCGTCATAACGTAAAACTTCAGATGCCTAATATTGCTGGAGGTAATTATGATATTATCTTGAAACCACAGACAGCAGATGCTACTTTGGATGTACATTCTGTTAAGGTTTGTCAGGTCAAGAATCTCAACTCCATTCCTCTTACAGATGAGGAGAAGAAAAATGCTCTTACCACTGCCATGGGAACTTGGATTGATGGTATGATGGAGGCTACTGATGGTTATGTTACATCTTGGGATGTTGTTAATGAGGCGATCTCTGGTAAGGTTGGTGCTGATGGATTCAATGAGTTGCAGCATGCAACTAATGCTCCTGCTTCTGATGTAGCCAATAGCTTCTACTGGCAGGATTATCTCGGTGATATCGACTATGTTCGTACAGCCGTAAGAGATGCACGTAAGAGCTTTGCTGAGCACAATGGTGATCCATCTAAGTTGAAGCTCTTTATCAATGACTACAACTTGGAAGGTTACTGGGATCAGCACGCTAAGCTGAATAGCTTGATCCACTGGATTGGTCTGTGGGAAGATCCTAATGCAGAGGAGCCTGTTGTTATCGATGGTATTGGTACACAGATGCACGTAACATGCTATGGTGATGCAACTAAGCAGGCTAAGCTTAAGAGCGACATCGAAGAGATGTTTAAGTCGCTGGCTAAGACTGGTAAGCTCATCAAGATTTCTGAGCTTGATATGGCTTATGAGGATGAGGCTGGTACTTCTGTTACCTTCGACAAGATGACTGAGGAGCAGCACAAGCAGATGCGTAGCTTCTATACATTCATCATCCAGAAGTACTTCGAGCTGATTCCACAGGCTCAGCAGTATGGTATCACTCAGTGGTGTGCTACTGATTCTCCTAAGGATTCAGGTTGGCGTGCAGGTTGCCCTACAGGTCTTTGGGATAGCAACTATCTCCGCAAGCACACATACGCAGGCTTCGCTGTAGGTCTTGGTGCTCCAGAATATTGGAAGGAAGCCAAGTAATTACTCTAAAAGACATTAGTTTTAGGTTTTATCATACAAAGATTAACCGAAAAAAAATGTTAGTCGTTAAGGTTGGTCGTGTCGTGATGACATGACCAATTTTTTTATCCAAAAGCATCTTTAAAATTGATATTTAACATATAACAAATGAGACGTTTAATAATTATCGCATCTCTTTTCATGAATCTGTGCCTTCCTATGGGGACACAGGCAAGTAATGGGGGCAAT
>ERZ1026888.1049-NODE-1049-length-13135-cov-3.639602_pt1 | contig 13135 bp, 14 predicted proteins | sample MGYA00380174_ERZ1026888 | MGnify/ENA primary metagenome ERZ1026888 (study PRJEB33269, sample SAMEA4719810) | human gut metagenome | biome: human-associated habitat; feature: organic feature; material: feces | place: Cameroon | collected 2013-10 ...
GGGAGAGAAGCTTAATATGCCTGGGGCCTTAGATGCTTATGATACAAATATGATTGAAGATGTCATGTTTATAAAAAAAAGTAATGGCATTGTTGATTGTGTTAATGAAAAGGGATATTTGGCAACGACTACATTTAGGCGTATTATGAAAAAAAATCATGGAAGACTGAAATTGTACAACTCAAAGAAACACAGTTTTGTTGTTATAGATATTTATGGTAGAATATTAAATCAATAGTTCGTTAAATATTACAAAAATGATTAACGCATTAATTCATACTGCTGTCCGTATTCTCATAGGATGGCTACTTATAGAGAGAGTTCCAGTATGGCTGAATATTCGTGGGATTGTTGCCACAATACTTAAAGTTATAGGAGTATTGATAATTATCAGTGCCTTGCTGGACTGGATTTAACGTAAGTGCGCAACTGTCTTTCTTAAACAGACTGACAGTTGCACTTGTTTTTTACTAATTTCAATTGGTTACTTTTACACCGGCCTTCACATTAATGATAAAAATTTTAGATGGTGTGCGCGACACGTATAGCGTATGAGACAATGAAGAGGTATATTATTGTATTGTTGGGAATTATTGGTTGTATATCCTGTAATGATTCTTCACAAAGTCGTCGTTATATGCCGAGTCAGGGCTATACAGAGGAATCAGCTGAATATGCTGACGATTCTGAGAGTGGACAGCAGGTGCAGTGCCCGATGTGTGGAGGAACTGGCGTGTTTGATTTTATGCCTGGTGATGTGATGGCTCCAAAAACAAACTTGTACAGGATGTGGCGGAAATGGAATAGTTACAGCTGAAACAGCCCAGCAGATAATGGAGGCAAAGAGACAGGTTGACGCTATGATGGGTGGCGGTGGGTCATCTTACGGAGGTGGCGGAGGAAAGAGTGTTTCGGATCTTCAATATGAGCTAAAGAAGGCTTATGAGACTTTGGAGGGTATGGAATATGACCGAGAAATGTGTACCAGCGTGACTCTCCGTCCTCAGTATGACCGTATGATAAGTGAACAGAAACAGAGGATTGCTGAACTTGAGCGACAGCTCAGCGAAGCATCGTATTGATAATGATAGAAGTTGTGCCCGACACGAATAAAGGGTAAAAAGAATGAAACGATTAGTGTTGTTGTTAATTGCTTTCTCTTTGTTTTTAGGTGCTAATGCACAAATTAGAGATTTGTTCTATGGATGCAAGCTTGGAGTGACAACCAAGAAACAGTTATTGGATAATCTCAAGCAGTTAGGACATGAATGTCTGTATGATAAGGAGAATAAATGTTATTACATTGAAAATGTAACATTTGTAGGTAAACAGTGGGATTCATGTCAATTTCATTTTTATAAAGATACATTGTCTTATGTTGGCTTTGGTCTTCAGTCCGACAAGGAAGAGGTTATTGATGTATACAATCAAAATATTGAAAATGCAAGAACAAAGTATGATAAGATTGAAGGCAAAAAGAGTCGTGATGATCCAAATAGTAAACAATGTTATTTTGATGATGGCGTTATAGTATTGAGTATAGGTTATAATATAGAAGAGGATAATTACGCTAGTCTGATATATCAAAGCAAAAAACTTATAAATCAGATGGATGAAGATGCATATGATGATATATAGCCTCTTTTCTGTTTGAATGTTTTTCTTAAGGCATGAATGATATCATCTAAAGTTTAGTCCATGTTAATAGATAAGTTTAGAGGTCTGATTCGTTCGGATTTTGATTGGAAGAAGATACTTATGTATAGTCTTCCAATCGTTTCGTTTATTATAGGCTTGCTTGTGCCTTCGCCGTTGTTCGACAGGCTGCGTAAGGAGGCGGTTGATGAGGAAGAGCAGCAGCTTGTGGAAGTTGCGGGGTTGGTGTTTGCGGACGGTAGTCGTTATGACGGTTCGGTCATTAAAGGCACCAAAACGAGGCAGGGGTATGGACGGTTGACCACTGCTGACAGTACTGTGTATGAAGGCAACTGGCGTAATGATGAGTTGCCGTATGGACAACGTACTACGTCGTCTTCTGTATACCGGGGACGCTTTGACAAGGAACTTAACAATGAAGGTTTCGGAATTGTAGAGTATTCTGAAGCCTTCATTGATGGAAAGAGAAAGCAAGGGATGGCAGAGTGTGATATTGTACAGACGTACATAGGCAATTGGCACAACAATAACAAGCAAGGATTGGGACGGTCGGTCAAGGTGGACGGTAGTATGGACTTTGGCAGGTATGATAATGGTGTGTTTCAAGCCATACCGGATGTCAACTATCGTGTAGGTGGAAGTGTCTATGGCGTTGACTTTTCTCATTATCAGAAGGATGTTGATTGGGACAACCTGGCCTTGTATTGTGATAAGGACGGCAATGTATACAGTGGTAAGCCTAAGGACAAGAAGTATATGCAACCCGTGTTTTTCGTTTATCTGAAAGCTACGGAAGGTGCCACTATAAAAGACGAAACTTATAGTGTTCGTACAATTGAGGCTGAACGCCATGGCGTACTGAAAGGGGCGTATCATTTCCTGCATCTGGGTAGTCCGATAGAGGAACAGATAAGGAACTTTGTGGAAACGGTCAACTGGACTCCGGGCGATATGCCTCCTGCTCTTGACATTGAAGTGGTGTCGGAGATAAAGGAATATGGCAAGGAGTTTCTGGTGGAGAAGACTCTTCAGTGGCTAAGGAAGATTGAGTCTACAATGCATGTTCGTCCGATAATATATACAAGGGAGAATATCCGTAACGAATACCTGAGTGATGATCGTCTGAAGAAGTACGACTTCTGGATAGCCAAGTATTCGGAGAAAGGTCCTGCTAATTTCGACTGGCACTTATGGCAGAAAACCGATAAAGGTGTTCTTGAGGGCTATGATGGAGGCAGAATAGACATTAATCTGTTCAAGGGGGATTACGCATCCTTTATAAGATTCATCAACGATAAGACCCTACGTTAGTTATACATAGGAAAATACATAACTAAGGATGGGGGTGTCACTGACCCCATGTCGGAGCAAGTCTTGGGTGTTGTCTTCGGCGGCACTGAGAAGGAACTTCTTTTCTTGCCTTTCTCAGATGTGGAATGTACTATCATAGCTTGCAAGAGATCTTAGAAATTGCAGAGGATTTTAATCGGCAATATAACAACAAGCATATACGATGGAGTGTACCGACTTTGGCAGAATGGAATGCCATCATCCGCAATTTGGGAAAGATGGATGTCTTTGGTAAGAGCGCACCGGATATGTGCGACCGTACACAGGATTGGGGAGAATTGAGGCCTATCCGATGTTTGACGACGGAGAGGAAGATGACAATGTATTACGATTAATCGGACTGTTTCTGTGCTAAATGCAAAAAGTTCATGAGGAATAGACATTGGAATTTATAACTCATTGGTTCAATAAATATTTCCTGATAGAATGGTTACTCCTTCCCACTCTATACCATAAAAGTATAACATTTTGTAACGGCTATAATATGTCGTATAAATAACAAGGAAAGAGTTATGAAAGATAGATTTACTCCCAATCATATAGAATCTCTTGAAGACAATGGGGTCTTCAATCTGCAACGCTTCTTGGACGCACAGTCACACTGTTATCAACTGGCATTGCAGGAAGTGAAAGACGGACGAAAGCGTTCGCATTGGATATGGTATATATTCCCACAATTGGCCATCCTCGGACACAGCTATAATGCAAAGTATTATGGTATCAGCGGGTACGATGAGGCTGAGGCATATCTGAATCATTCAGTTCTGAACGAACGGCTGAGAGCAATCACAAAGGCTCTGCTGGTACATACGGATAAGGATATTGTTGAGATATTTGGCGGACTTGACGCAATGAAGGTCCGTTCTTGCATGACCCTGTTTGACGCTGTTTCTCCCAATGATGTTTTCCAAGAGGTTCTTGACAAGTTCTATAAAGGGAAATATGACTTGAGGACGTTGAACTATATGTAGAGTAGATATGGACGTGAATGACAAGGCCAACAAATAAATGACCATAAAAATCCTCAATACTGATTCCTTCTCACTCTATAACATAAGAATAATAATTAAAGTAATAAAATAAGATATGAATACAAAGAAGTATATTAGGACAACATTACTCACAATTGTTTTGTCCTTATTAGCACAATTGTCTTTTGCCCAGAAAGCTGTAGTGGCAGACTCCATTGATGCAGAAGAGGCTTTTGGAAAGAAGCAGGTCCCTCAAGTGCCTCTGGAACAATGTGAGCATATAGATACTTGCAGCATAGCAAAGTTTGCCATAGTTACGAAAGATGGCAAGCAGGGAATCTATGACTTGGATAAGCATGAGAATGTGACGGAGATAGATTTTGACGTTGCAGACCTCTTCCGTCGTTATGTTTCGGAAGAAGGCGTAGAGGTGTTCTATTTTTATGTGGAGAGAGGCATTGAACGTGGTACCATTGGAGTGGTTGGAGAAAACAACCATACTGTTAGCGTATGGATGGACAATCCCGAATATGTAGCCAAACTTGATGAATGCACGACAATAGACAGTGCAATGGCTCAAAAATGCCATGATGTTTTGTCTGAAGGCTTGAAGTCGTTGGACGGAACGTACGGACAGGTGGCAGTCTTAGACGCGCAAACGGGCAGGTTGAAGGCATGGATAGCATTGGAGAAAGATGGAGAAGATTATGTAGAGGGCAAGCTGCTGAAACAAGCATGCAGTCCCCGCGTATTGACACTTGTCGGAATAACTCCGAGGTTGGCAGACATCAATGGTTCGCTCAAAGACAAGATGGATTTGTGCGGTGGCGTATATAATATAGGTGACAGCATCAGTATTCGTGACCATAACTGGCGGTCTGGCGGATATGGCGTGATGACTTGCCGCCAAGCATTGACGCATAAATCTAATGTGGCTATGTTCAAGATTCTTCTGGTACACCGTGGTGATGATGCTTTTGGTATATGGAAGAATATTACAAGTGACGAAAAGCAAACAAACGCCATGGAATTGGCGGCATTCTTTAATAGCATCTATCAGAAGGATATTATCACATTCCCAACTTTGCAAGCCGACTCTGTTACTGAGGCAACAATCGACCGCATTAAGCCTTTGGGACGTAAATATCTGCAAGAAGTCTTGATCGGTCTTAATAAAGGTGATGGCATCCAGGCTTCTTATGCTCCAAAGAAAGTTGAATTGGCTGGTATTTATGGTAATTACCAAGGCAAGGATATTGAAAATGGTGAGCATAAATTGGCAGAAATGTCTTTTGTAGGACTGTTCCCAGCCAAGAAGCCTCGCTATGCTTTGGCGGTATTCATCAACAGACCGAATGAGCCGACTCATGATTCGAAAGATTTAGCCGATGGCATCGTGAATAATCTTGTGGAATGGCTGACTAAACATGTGCAATGATCGCATTATGGACATCAATAGAATTCTGAATCTCAACATTCCTGACATCCACCCTGCATACGGTGGGGTGAGAGGGAAGACGATGTCGTCGCGCAGTCAGGTATATGCTTGGCCTGTCATCAAGGAAGCAGGCGTGCATACCATCATTGACCTTCGCAATGATGGCATTAACCTTCGCATGCAGAATCTTTGCAAAGAGTACGGCATGGAGTATTTCTATTACCCTGTGGACAACCGTGCCGATGTTGTTGAGAGTATGGTGGCGTTGTTTCCTGAGTTTTGTGAGCGCATCGATCGAGGCGGTTTCTATATCGCCTGTGCTATGGGGCTTCATCGTACCGACATTGCCCTTAGCACCTATTGGGTGTTTTATGGTGCGGACAAAGGAATAGAGCCGCCGACTCTGCGTGGCTACCTTAGGGAAAGCGGACACGACACATCAAAGATATTGCGAGTGCTTAATGCCTTCTATGACAAGCTCACGGAGAGAGATGGCAAGGAGCCGATGCCCATTGAGGAGTTCAAGCGAAGGAAACAAGTCATTAACGAGCAAAGCAAGCTCTCAACTTCTTTCATAGGGCTTGAGAGGCAGTACAACAAAGTTTAAATAATGGATGAACTCAGAATAAGTTTTAGGAACTGTATTCTTGCAATTTGGAATCAGTTGACAAGGAAGGGTGCGTGGCGAAATGTTTTTGTCACGCACAATGCTTTTGGGATATTCAGCAAATACAGCCATATTTCTCGTCGTAGCGGAAAGCTCAAGATTCCTTATCCGAATAAGAAGGTGGCATTAAGAGCTGCTGAGGCTATGGGTAAGAAGCATGGTGTGCATTTCTCTGTATACAAATGTGCATGGTGCGACGGATGGCATATCGGGAAGAATGCCCAGAATAAGATAACAAACTCGGAAGTTGTGCCCGACACGAATTAGGGGAATCGTTATGAAGAAACTGCTGTTTATAATCCTTACACTTGCTGCCCTTACCGGCTGTAATGGATTGCGCTTGGGAGTTGGAGTGAGAGGTGAGCTTGTTGGAGACGTCATCGTTTTGGATGGTGATACGTTCAAGATACGAAAGTGGATAAGTGACAGTCTGTTTGTGATTCTGAACAATGAACATCCAGAAGAGGATGCTCCATGCTATCTCCTGAAGTATGAGCGTAATGGCTTTTATTATCCGCTAATCGAAGCCAATAGCATCGCTCCCATTCGTAATACTGTCAACTATGTGGGCATTGACGACAATAACGTCTATGACATTAAGGCTAAAAAGATATTGTTCTCGCCACCATGCGACGCTTCCTGGCTTTATTATATTGGCACATGGAAGGACCTGTGCCTTTTCGGAAGTTCAGATACGCTTTGCTTCTCTGATGGGAAATGTGTCGGACTACAGGATAAGGTATATTGTCGCAAGTCGAAGAAAAACGGAATGCTGACACTTATTGCCGGTGCACAGGCAAAGGAAGTCTCTTTCGCTGAGCTGTATAATGCAAAGAAGACAAGCTGTAAAGCGGATGCTTCTATAGGACGTTTTACGAAGAACTACTACATCGAACCAAGAAACAAGTACGAAAGGGTGTATGCAGGATTTAGCGTGGATCTGGATGTTCCGAAAGGTAATGCAGAGTCTGATAAAGCCATCCGTGAATGGATGATGGCTGCCATCACGGACGATGCTTTCTATCAGTTGAAATACAATAGGGAAATCCCGGTCGGAAAGTGTACGTCGCTGAAAGAAATGCAGCATTCCTTGGATGAATATGGCGTATTGTGGGAGAAACTCTGTCGGGCTGAATATCAATATGAAGACACATTGATGGTCAGAATGACCTGTGACATAAAAGTGAGGAAGGTGGCTGATTGTGATGACTACACCACATATTATTATTGGGCAAGCCTTTACAATGGCGGAATTCACGACCTTCCTCGTGAGTATTACATCACATACGACAAGCGAAGAGGAGTATTGCTCGATGTCAACAATTCCGTGAAACCTACCATGATGCAACGCTTCCGTCATCTTGTCCTGGAGAGTCTGAAGAAGGAATATGATTTCTGCTACGAACATGAAAGCTCGTGGGAGAGTTTTACGAATAACATATTCTCTTTCCATTGTCCTATGATTGATACAAGCGGTATGGACGATGTAATGCGGTCATTACTTGTACATAATTATTCTTGCGATGAATGGGCGGGATGGAATGGTTACAACGAAGAGGCATTTACCGAGAAGGATTTCCCTTTGACTCACTTTGCTGTGTTGCCAGGGGGTATCGTTCTGACGTATCATCCTTATCAGATTGATTGTTTTGCTGCAGGCGAATATCATGCAGTCATACCATTCAAGGACGCCAACCGTTGTCTGATGTTTGACTATTCCAAGCATGAGGACCTGAAGCCGACGTTGCAAAGATTCATCAAATAATGCTCCTATTATGCTTTAAACAAAAATAAATTGCTAACTTTGTCTTATTATTTCCATAGGATGAAAGCAAGATTAATCATATACCTTTTTTTATTGCTCTCTTTGTCCGTTACTGCACAGACAAAGAGAGCTATTGTTATTGGGCTGGGCGAACAGCAGGACAAAGCTTGGAATAAGATAAACGGCGACAAAGATGTGCCTATTGTGCAGGGAATGCTGAAGGAGGCTGGTTTCAGGTCGGTCACTACGTTGGTTAACCGGCAAGCCACTAAGGCTGGTATTGTCGGGGCTTTAAAGCGGATGGCTGCTTCGTGCCGGAAGGGTGATGTGGTGTACGTGCATTATTCCGGGCATGGTCAGCAGATGACGGATGTGCATAATGATGAGGCGGACGGGCTGGACGAGTGTTGGATTCCGTACGACGCATATCGGAAAGCAAGCGCGAAGTATCATGGCGAGAAGCATCTGACGGACGACGAACTGAATGTCTATCTTAACGCCATCCGCAACCGGATAGGGGCGAAGGGTAAGCTGCTTGTGGTGATAGACGCATGTCATAGTGGCGACGCCACTCGTGGTGATGCCGACGACGTGGTGCGTGGCGCGAGTGACACGTTGGAGGTGGACGCTCAGAACGCTCGTGGCTTGGAGGAAACCTTTGATGCGTTAAAGTCGTTCTTTATGGGTGACAAAAGCAAGGAGGTTGTCATCAACTCTAAAGCGAAGCCTTTGGCGGAGCGATGGATTACGCTCAGCGCTTGCCGCAGCGACCAAGTGAACATCGAGATGAAGAGTCCGGCTGTCGGAAAGCTGACTTATGCCCTATGGCAGGAGCTGAAGAAGAACGGGAAGATGGGCAATGGGGAGTTTATGAAACGACTCAGACGATTCGTGAACGCCAATACCAGTAGCCGACCGCAACAGCCTGTGCTGACTGGTGACGATAAAGACAAATATAACATAACTGATATACTTAGAAAATAATGGCAAAAACAATACACATGCGCACGCCGCAACAGGAGAAGGAAGCCCGTCTTGTTGCCGGAATGTATGACAAGGACAGGAAGATACAGTCCGAACTGTATGCTTACTGCTTTGATTATTTCTGGGCAAACTGCCAGGGTATGTTCTTCGCTGACGACGATACCGCTATGGAGATATTCCAGAACACATTCGTCACGTTTTGGGAGAAGATTGAGCAAAGAAAGATTTATGTGAGCGAAGGCAGAGTGATGGGAAAGGATGACGAACCTTTAAGAAGCAGCATTCTTACTTATTTCATAGGTATAGCCAAAAACAAGTATAAGGAATGGGTAAAGAAGAATCCTTCTAATGTTGACATTGAGGCTTCCAAACAGCAATATGCCGATATGCTTTACGACTCGGAGGAGAACAAGATGCTTGACATCATCGCTGACATCATATCCCGCATGTCAGAACGTTGCAGCCAGATTCTTACCAAGTTCTATGTGGAAGGAAAAAATCTGGACACCATTCTGATGGAGATACCGACAATCGAATCGAAGAATTCGCTCAAGACGAAGAAGTATAAGTGTACGGAGTTGTTGCGCGAGTCAGCAAGGGATATTTACAAAAGATATTTAAACTCATAAAAACGGCAGACATATATGAACCAGGATTTTCAAGACAGAATAGACCAATACTTGCTTCATGGCGACACTATGTCGGAGGAAGACAAGGCGCATTTCCTGAAAGAGATTGAGGAAGATGCGGAGAAGAGAGACCAGTATGAGTTTACGAAGAACCTGAAGGCTGCGCTGGTAAGCCGTGATCAGAAACTCAAAGCTATTGCGGAGTTCCAGCAGGAATGTAAGCGACGTAAGCCGAAGCGCCGAAACCTGTTGCTTTGGGTTTCGGGCATTGCTGCTGCGTTGCTGATAGGCTTCTTCGCTGTTGACATTATGACCGTCGGTGATGCGCCTGACGATAATGTGCGTGGCGGTGAAGATGTATTTGAAAACGTAAGTCCTAAGATACCAAATGATACTACAGACATTGACACCATTGCGAAACATAAATAAGGCATTGCTATTGTCGCTTCCACTTTTCTTTTGTGCCAGTAATATTAAATCACAAACTATGACAGATGCAGAGATAACAGACAAGATGTGTGAGGCTTTCGACCTTAACAAAGAGAAGAAGACGGCTGAAGCTCTTGACGCTTTCCTCCTTGTCGGCGAGCAGACTACGAAGCAGCAGACAGAGGATGAGCGTCAGGTGTATGTCTGCAGCCAGCTGATGGCATGCAGTTGTCTCCGGACATTGGAGCGATACGAGGAAGGATATCGCTTGGCAAAGAAGCTGATGGAGGGAAAGCTGTTGGAGTCGGAGAGGAAAAACGTGGAGTCAGAATATGCGTATAATGGATATATGTATGCCGTGGACTTTATAAAGACGGACAAGACCCACAGCGAGCATGAATATGGCAGGCGGATTCTTTCTGAGATTGCGCCCTATGCCAACGATTTTCTACGTCCGTACATACTTCCTAAGATTCCGTATTCTTGGTATGCGGACGGTACTTCTTGCTTTATCTCTGCCGAATACGACAAGGCTCTGACTTGTTTTCGCAATGCTTATGAGGGCTATATGAAGCTGGACAAGCAAACGGATACCGTGAAATCTCTCAGAGATATGGCAAATTGCCAGCGATGGCTCTATGATTTCTCTGGGGCTGTCAGCTCCTTGAAGTCTGGCTTGACACTTGCAGAGAAGGCTGGACTTGATGATGTCCGGATGGAATGTCTGAAAGACTTGTGGACCATATATGATGTCGTGGGTGATGTGCGGCAGACATTGGCATGTGCGGAGAGAATAGACTCGCTGGTTGAGGCTTCTTCTGACCAGAAAGCCAAGTTTGTTTACTATAACCAGAAGGGCAAGGAGGCGGAGAAGCAGGGTCAGTACGCCATTGCCGAACAGTGGTATCTCAGAGGCAAGGACATTGCTGATGGTGAGGGAGCGCAGACCGTTTCTGCGAGCCGTCATCTTAGTTACGCCAACCTGCGAGGACTTTATACAACTCTCGGCAAGTATGACGATGCCATTATGTATGCCAAGAAAGCTATTGAGGTGTTTCAGTCGCAGACCCATAAGGACGACGTTTCCTACAATATGTCTTATGGTATATTGGCTAACATATATAGGATGAAGGGTGACAAGGCCAACTGTTATGCCTGTCTGGTTAAGCTTTTTGAAGGCACGGAGAGCATGATCGAGCCGCGCGAGCTCTATTCGCGTTACGTGACAAGGGCACTCTGCCGTGTGGCTTTCAAGGATTATGAGGCGGGCTTGGATGATTTCATAAAGGCCGACAGTCTGCTTGCTACGAAGTATCCGCCTGAGGACGGCAACCGCGTAGCTCTCTTGGCACTTATAGGAGGAGCCGAACATAAGGCTGGCAATTATGCAGACTCCGAACAGCATTATCGCGAATATGCCGACCGCACCCGAGGTTTGTATGGCGAGAATAGTCTGGAACATATCAATGCACGCATCTTTCTTGCCAATGCGGAGGGCTTTGCCGGACATGAAGACGAAGGATGCAAGGATTATGCTGAGGCTGAACAGCAGCTCAAAGCATTCATGAAGCAGCGCATTCCGTATATGAATACTGCGGAAAGGGAAGGACTGTGGAGCCCGTTGTCTGCTTTGTTCACCAATATGGCGCCCTTCGCCATTACAGCAAAACAATGTCAGACACCGTTCACGAAGACCTGCTATGACGCACTCGTGCTGTCGAAGTCGTTCCTTCTTGAGTCGGAACGGTCCATGTATGATGTCATAAAGAGGGAAGGTACGGCTGAGGACTTGCGCGACTTTATGTCGCTTTCCGGTATGAAGAACACCGTCAAGGCCTTGGAGAAGGACTATAAGGCCAATGCAGACAGCATTCTTGACATATCGCAGAGGGTGAGCAGGATGGAGAATCAACTGACCGCAAGATGCCGTAGCTATAGCGACGGAACCGGTTTTATGGACGTTGACTATGATGCTGTGAAGCAGGCTTTGGGACAGGACGAGGTGCTCATCGACTTTACGGACTATATGTCCGAATCTGAGGGAAGGAAGTATGCTGCCTTTATCATTGATAAGGGACAGGACTATCCTTTGCTGAAGCCATTGTTTGCAGAGCGTCAGATAGATTCGCTTGGCATTGTCCGCCCTGACATGTATTACGAAGAGGATTATGCAAAGGACATTGTCCGCCTGTTGTGGCAGCCGCTGAAGGATAATCTTAAGGAAGGGGCGACGGTGTATTACGTGCCCTCTCAGCTGCTTTTCCAGGTGTCGTTAGAGTCGTTGCCGATGGAGGACGGCTCGCTGTTAGGCAGTCATTACGATTTCGTCAGACTGTCTTCTGCTCGCGAACTGGTGAAGATGAAGCGCCATACCAGATGTACAGACGCTCATACTGCCGTCCTTTATGGAGGCTTGCAGTATGATATGGACGATACGGCGATGGAGAATGAGGCGAAGAAGTACGATTTGGACAATCTGTTCGCTCAGCGTGGCGACATGGCGCGTGGCGATTCTGTCTATCATGAGTTGCAAGGAACAAAGGAGGAGATATTCCGTATTTACACCATTCTGAAAGGCAAAAAGTGGAATGTTGTGCCTTATATGGGAACGGACGGTACGGAGGAGTCGTTCTTGGCTATGCACGGCAAGTCGCCTTGTCTGCTCCATCTCGCCACGCACGGATTCTATTACACGCCGAGCAAGGCTGCTGACGTCAACTATCTGAAAGGCTACACCGACGCCATGTCTTTGTCTGGACTCGTTCTCTCTGGTGGCAATGCCGCATGGTTGGGCAAGAAGCTTCCGAAAGGAGTGCTCGGTGGCATCCTTACTGCCAACGACATTGCTCGCCTGGATCTCAGCAATACGGACATGGTGGTGCTTTCGGCTTGTCAGACGGGACAGGGAAAAGCCACGTCAGAGGGTCTTTACGGACTGCAGCGTGCCTTCAAGAAGGCAGGTGTAGGCACCATTGTCATGTCATTGTGGAATGTGGACGACCGTGTGACATCAGAATTTATGGCCACATTCTATGAGCGGCTTACTGACAAAGCCAATGCTTTGGACAAGCGAAAGGCATTCGAAGAGGCGAAGCAAATCGTCCGCAAGAACCATCCCGATCCTTATCATTGGGCTGCATTCGTGATGTTAGACTGACGGCCTTTGCGTAATAAAAACGGACAGGATTGGTTACATTTCCCTCTCATTCCTCATAAATGGATAAAAACGAAAGCTATTATGAATAT